>WLWD01003623.1_pt1 | contig 51514 bp, 35 predicted proteins | sample 6712731 | NCBI WGS metagenome assembly WLWD01 (sample SAMN12718690, study PRJNA576275) | sponge metagenome | isolation source: marine sponge | host: Mycale hentscheli | place: New Zealand: South Island, Marlborough, Capsize Point | collected 2014-11-01
CACACACACACACACACATTACTACACATAGGCAGTACAACACACACACACATTACTACACATAGGCAGTAAAACTAGTGGAGGCCAAGCACCTCTAGATATTATATTTTGGCCTCTCCGGATTTTATTTTATAAGAGAGAATTATACATGAGTACATACCTACTAGTGCAAATAATAAAATTAAAAAATACTAAAATTATTTTAATCAGTAGAATAGCCATAGTTTCTAATAAGTATACTGATCTTCCTTTTTTAAATTCAGTCAGGGTAAAAATCAGTGTGGGGAGGGAGTGGTGAACTGAATATAGGGGTGGGAAAATCCCTGGGCTACCATTGTCTGTTGGAAACCCTGAATTAATTGTTACCTTCCAGCCTTCCAGTGTAATGTGTGAGTCAGTGTATCGCAAATCTTTTATGCTAAATTGCATCAAATTAAAACATAAAAGTCTTAAGTTAGTGAAGTGCATGAACATTATAATAATATTGTTTTCTACTATATATATATTTTTTTAATTAATGAATAAATTTATAATTACTCACTTGAGATTTCTTCACCAATACAATTGAAATCATACAGTGAGTGGCTAGTAGTTCCAAACAAAGATGTTGCCTTCTTGTCTGACAAATAAAACAACAATGAACACTATCAATAATATGACTACTGCAATAGTTTTATTAATTAACCCAGCATATGGTGAGCCTGACATGGTAAGCTTTATAGTAATGTTTGAACAAATTTGGCAAGGGTTTATTTCAAATATTAAAAAAAAGAAGAAGCAAGTTTCCATTTAGTGCACACCACAAACCAGTAGTGGAACAATTTTGGTTAGCGATGTGGAGTTTTACTTTTTATATCACACAAAACAAAGTCTAAATAATTAAGTGCATACAGATTGGCAATCATGGTCAATAATGTATTTATCTGTTGATATGGAAGTTTGTATTATATTGTAAGACTAGTGATGTGCTACAACACAAATGGCGAGCAAACTGGTCTGAATGAAATTCAAATTTGAATGCTAGTGGTTGTTCTTGTTTAATTTATTGTGTTATTCTTTAGCAACACAAAACACTTGTACACATTTATATACACTTAATCACCAGATATAACAGCACAAGACTTACATCGCATTCTCTTTGTGACTTAACTATTGGGCAATTGATTTTCTAGAGGTAAGCAATCAATTTTTCCGAGATGGGTATGGATCACTAAACCAAAGGATTCTGCTTATCAAGCCACCTTTCCAAAGTATGTACCATTGAAAATGCTCTTTTGTACCAGAGTTCTAGTGATAAAACATCATATTGTATTCTATTAGTAACCTGACTATCAGATTTTCAAGTACATAAGAACAATTCTGATAAGCAAGGCGTATAGCTAGGCAAACAACGCGTTAACCAAGGTAACTTACCACCACCACCACTAATAGAATAGGATGCATTTATTTCTGCACAGCCAACACAGAATGTGGAAGAGAGGAACACCGGGATTTCTCCTTTTAACCCGAGTTCCGTATCACCCCCCACCTCCCCTCCCACAAATAAAGTTGCCACCACACTAAAAGGGATGCTTTTTCCCATGGCCAATGTAGCTTTCGTAATCTATATAGTTTACCTGCTTATACACATATTAAAAATAAAGACTTTAAGAGGAAATTTAAATTTAAACTGCATAGTTCCATCTGCTCCACTGCTAGCCAAATTTCTTTATTGAATACTGCCTATAAATAACCTGTGTCAAAATATATAAGTAGGATGAAATCATTCATCAAGGAGGTGTTAGTTAATGAAGGATAGTACCTACACCCACCAACCATACCCCAGCCACACACAACCACAAACATGGGAGACCCTCAACTTACTTCTCAGCAGCTGTTGCTCCAAAATATTAAAATTAGAAACTCCTATTATAACAAAACCAAAATGAAATTAATGAAATTAATAAATGAAGCATTAATCATTTCTTTAAAGTTGGTCCACCATGTCTATACATGCGTAACATTACTAGGTGCACTTTTTCAAACTCGCACTAAAGTGGCTTGTCTGCACACAACAATATAATCATTACTAAATGCCAAATACACCATTATGTGTCACTCTATGGACAAAAATTTTCATTGTATACATAAGTTCACATACATTCTATAAACTGTTGCTAAGCTAAAAAAAAACAAAAACAAAAAACGGATCAAGTCAAGTACCAACATATACAATGAAAATTATATTAAGAGCTATTATATAATTTAGCCAACAATTAGTGAGCTTAAAATATATACGAAAAGAAGAATGACTTTGGTTAATTGCATTCAGTGTGATGGTGCAAGATATTCATGCAAAGATCCTCCTTATAAGAACGCTACGTCTATTAATTTTGTACTCCTCTCCATGCAACCATTACTTACTTCATATGCACCCCAACTCCTCGATGCACTCCACAGTTAATAACTTAAACTCACAATATGTACAATTGATTCTTTCTTATGATGTAAAAACAAAACAATAATACCACTGCAATGAAACTTACATTATTTCATCCATCTCTGTCTGGTATAGAAAAACAATCATCAGCACACTTATCCTCAATATCATAGCTGAGACAAAAAGAAACCAATAAACAAGAAAACAATAAACAAGAAAAGAATAAGTGGATACAATTATTTGTAAACAAAATAAGCAACGAGTGCGATTGCATGAAGAAATATTACTTTTTTCCTCAGAAGCAGTCTAACATGAATAATTAAGGTTAGATGCATTTCTTTTGTTTTTTGTTTTTTAATTATTTTTAAAATTAGTTTCCCTCCCTATTCCTGCCAAAAAAAAAAGTTATTTGTCATAACTTTTCAATAATGAAGTCTGTGACGTGTATTTCTACTCAAATTATCTGAAGAACACAAGTTGTAAAAATTATATGCTACGTGAAGTAAGTCCAGTTTATGCAAAGTTAATAAATATAGGTAGGTAAAAACTAACATCAAGGACAATACCTTTCTTATCTTATAATAGTAATCCCCACAGCCAGCACTTAACCAGCCAGCAAAAACAAAACAAAAAAACCGCCTTTCAGTCAGTCTCTTTATTAACTTTACCGACTTGCTCAAGCTTGACTACCCTTTACCAACTAAGGTAAGGTAAAGGGTGAGGTTGCCTAAATGTACGTACTCTAATAATCAAGCCGAAGGAAAATGGGAAGAGTCTAGTCTTAAACTGACAATTTGTTGCCATTCCATGAACTGCGTTGAGTTTAATAATTTACTAAGTAAATAAAGTGCCGATAACTTTGTAGGTTCTTCTTCTCGCCTGAGCTTAACCGATTCCCTCACTGGTAGAGTCACTGCTACCAGAGCTCTTGCAAGACCAACAACAACCTTTCTCCAACCTTTCGCGAAGAGGTTGCAATTGGAACAGTATAAATGGTCGAAGCATAGAACTGAAACGTGAAATAATCTCAATGTACTTAACTCTTACAGATAGTCAAGCTGATTCTGTATAGGAAAAAAATGGATATAAAATATGTTGGAAAAAATAAGACATTTAGGCCTCCATGGATTCTCCTTAAAAATCAGTTAAAAAATTAACAAATATTGACCAACACAGTAGTAAATAGTTATCAGACTTGACAATTATGAAGTTGAGTGTTGACAACTAGTTATCAGTGTTGACTAATCCACAAGTTGTTAACTTTAAGACTAGCAGCTGTAATAATAGTTGTCATGAAGTTAACAATGCAATTGTCAAACAAATCTGCTAACTTCATGATAACTCAGAATTGACAACTTGATAACTGTACTTGCAAACTCTATCTTTTGGCCCTGTGTTTCTTTTCAAGAAGGCATATCACACAGTACTTTGATAATAAAAAACAATATATAACACATCACTCCACTAAGCGAACCTTCTATGGCCGAGTATTTCTCACTTACACATATACTCCAGCCACGGTACCGAGAAGCTAGCAGAAGGAACACAATAGTAAACCATAATGTAAGGTGTCGTCAATAGGTAGAGTGTATTCAATAGGTAGAGTGTAATCTATAGGTACAGTGTAAGTATGTGTAATCTATCAATAATTACTGTTTCCAAACAAACTAAACTTCCGCCATAGTAGTGCGGAAACTTCTAAAAGCAAAGAAAGTATCACACACAAAAACAACTATAAAAAAGGCAAAAAATACAAACAATACATACAACATAATAACGATCACAAGAATAGCAATAGCACCTATAATAATAATAATAATAATAATAATAGTAATAATAATAATAATAATAATAATAATAATAATAATAATAATAATAACAATAACAATAATAACAAAAAAAAAAAATATAATAATGCTCTGAATGACATCATGAAAAGAGTCTTGACATCTGCTCACATTCCTTCCAGTCTAGAACCATCAGGATTAACGAGGTCAGATGGAAAGAGACTAGATGAGAGTGACTCTGGCTCCATGGAAGTCAGATCTTTGCTTGTGTGGGATGCAACCTATTCAGACACTTTTGCTCCTTCATACAGACCCACCCAAGGACCAGGGTAATAATAATAATAATAATAATAATAATAATAATTATAATAATTATAATAATAATTATAATAATAATAATAATAATAACAACTATAACTATAATAATATTGATAAAATAACACTTTCCTTTATCTCTAGTTAGGTAAGGTTATATTATAGGAGAATTGATAGTTAAAGACACCTTCATTATTGTGCTTGACTGTTTTTGTTCCCATATTTGGTAGATAAATTATTTTCTCATAAATAAGCCGACATAAACTGGAGAACTACAGTTAAAAATTAAATATTCGTCATCGTCTCTCTAAACTTCAATATTAGCTATTTATTCTATGGTAATAATTTGCACTACAACTGGCTTGCGTATTGATAGTTTTGTCCTCTGTAACCTTGGTCATCAGCTGGTTATTAGGACATTATTTGTATATTTTCTCTATACCCTACAGCAAAGCAAGTCCTGGGATTATTCATTGAATGGTACGTAGAGGTATATATTGATTGAGCATTGTAAATATATAATTAAAAAGAATTAAGAGATGATAATAGTGTACATTATATTAAATAACAATTATTCTGATAGATACTTATTGTATTATTGTAGTAGGAAGAGAATTCACTTGATCATTTCTGAAACATGTCTTAAAACTGACAACATGAAAAAAAAGCAACAACAAAAAATAACACGGGCTATATGGCCTGCAAAGTAAATCTACCTTAACCATACTGGTGTTTACAGCAATCTAGGAACATCCGTTTTGGAATGGTATAAGTTCACATAACAGGAAGATGGTCAATTCATGGCTTATTTTGGTTGTAAGAATTAGGTTGTTACCCCAGGATACTGAGGTCAGTTACTATGGGTATGTGGTATAAAATTTCTGAAGAATCCAAATGAGTAGCTGAACATAATAATAATTATTTCATTAATGGAATATTAAGCAAATGTTAAATTGACATCAAGAGCTTCCTACAGCCCAATATTTTACAAGTAAATGTAAATTTTCTTCAACTCTAAGTAATCATATATATATAATGTATATGGGGGGGGGGGGGGGGGGGGGAATAAATTAGGGTAATTTGAAATGAATGCATTATTGCAAGTAACCTTGAAACAAGTGCAATGTTACACAGCATAATGACAGATAATTGTACCACAAATTATATATGTTACACCTGCACATAGCTACTGGCAAAGCTAGATAGGTAATGATTGAGGCTTGAATGGCATATATGACATAAATATGTAGTAATGTTATGAATAGTAATAATACGATCTCTTTAGTTCTAGCTTTTCACCTCATCTTTCCTATCACAAGCCCCACCCCAGTGGATGGGGCCTACCATTTCTTCTCAAGCAGGCATGTCACAAGTACTTTGATAATTAAAAAATATATATATATATAACACATCACTCCACTAAGCAAACCTTTTATGGCCGAGTATTTCTCACTCCATGCACACATACTCCAGCCGCAGTAACGAGAATCTAGCAGAAGGAACACAATAGTAGACCATAATGTAAGGTGTAGTCAATAGGTAGAGTGTATTCAATAGGTAAAGTGATCTATAGGTAAAGTGTAAGTATGTGTAATCTATCAATAATTACTGTTTCCAAACAAAACTGAACTTTCGATAGTAGTGCGGAAACTTTTAAAGCAAAGTACCACACACAAAAACAGCTATAAAAAAAGACAAAAAATACAAACAACACATACAACATAATAATGATCACAAGAACAGCAATAGCACCTATAATAATAATAATAATAATAATAATAATAATAATAATAATAATAATAATATAATAATAACAAAAATAATAACAATAAATAATAATAATAATAGTAATAATGCTCTGAATGACATCATGAGAAGAGTCTTGACATCTGCTCACATTCCTTCCGGTCTAGAATAATCAGGATTAATGAGACAAAAAATACAAACAACACATACAACATAATAATGATCACAAGAACAGCAATAGCACCTATAATAATAATAATAATAATAACAATAATACTAAAAATAATAATAATAATAATAATAATAATAATAATAATAATAATAACAAAAAAATAAAAATAATAATAATGCTCTGAATGACATCATGAGAAGAGTCTTGACATCTGCTCACATTCCTTCCAGTCTAGAACCATCAGGATTAACGAGGTCAGATGGAAAGAGACCAGATGAGAGTGACTCGCCATTGAGACCATATGGGTGTTGTGGGTCCAAAGTCTGTGGCTTAGCTGAAGGATGTAGTGCATAGTGGTGGAGAGGAAACCCACGGGCTAGAGACTATCTTATCCAGCGGCTCCCAGTGGTTGTGCAGAGAAGGAATTGTGCCTCTGTCCTGGGAACCGATCACCACCTGTGTAATCCTTATCTCAATAATTCATTTTATTATTATTATTAATTTTTATTATTTATATACTTGTTTTATTTGACTATTTTATTATAATTAGCTAAATAAATAAATAAATAATTAGTAATAATAATAGTAATAATAATAATAATAATAATAATAATAATAATAATAATAACAACTATAACTATAATAATAACTATAATAATAATAATAATAATAATAATAATAATAATAATAATAATAATAATAATAATAATAACAACAACTATAACTATAATAATATTGATGAAAGAACACTTTACTTTATCTCTAGTTAGGTAAGGTTATATTATAGGAGAATTGATAGTTAAAGACAACTTCGTTTGTGCTTGATTGTTTTTGTTCCCATAATATTTGGTAGATAAATTATTTTCTCATAATCCAACATAAACTGAAGAACTACAGTTAAAAATTAAATATTCGTCATCGTCTCTAGAGGTGTAGTGTATATATTGATTGAACATTGTAAATATATAATTAAAAAGAATTAAAAGATGATAATAGTGTACATTATATTAAATAACCAATCATTCTGAAAGATACTTATTGTATTATTGTAGTAGGAAAGAGAATTTACTTGATCATTTCTGAAACATGTCTTAAAACAGACAACATGAAAAAAAAGCAACAAAAAAAAAACATCGGCTATATGGCCTGCAAAGGGAATCTACCTTAACCATACTGTTGTTTACAGCAATCTAGGAACATCTGTTTGTTTTTAAGAAAATTTCACAAGCTATGGGCTAGTTATCAATCCAGAATGGTGAGAGTTCATTAGTTATCAAGATGGAATGCTATAAGTTCACATAACAGGCAGATGGTCAATTTATTGCTTATTTTGGTTGTAAGAATTAGGTTGTTACCCCAGGATACTTAGGTCAGTTACTATGGTTATGTGGTATAAAATTTTTGAAGAATCCAAATAAGTAGCTGAACATAATAATATTAATTTCATTAATGGAATATTAAGCAAATGTTAAATTGACATCAAGAGCTTCCTACAGCCCAATATTTTACAAGTAAATATAATGTTTCTTCAACTCTATGTAACCATATTTATATTATAATGTATATTTGGGGGGGGGGGGGGAATAAATTAGGGTAATTTGAAATGAATGCATTATTGCAAGTAACCTTGAAACAAGTGCAATGCTACAAAGCATAATGACAGATAATTGTACCATATATATTACACCTGCACATAGCTACTGGCAAAGCTAGATAGGTAATGATTGAGGCTTGAATGGCATATATGACATGAATATGTAGTAATGCTATGAATAGTAATAATACGATCACTTTAGTTCTAGCTTTTCACCTCATCTTTCCTATCACAAGCCACACCCCAGTGGATGGGGGCCTACCATTTTTTCTCAAGCAGGCATGTCACAAGTACTTTGATAATTAAAAAAAACAATATATAACACATCACTCCACTAAGCAAACCTTTTATGGCCGAGTATTTCTCACTCCATGCACACATACTCCAGCCGCAGTAACGAGAATCTAGCAGAAGGAACACAATAGTAAACCATAATGTAAGGTGTCGTCAATAGGTAGAGTGTATTCAATAGGTAGAGTGTAATCTATAGGTAAAGTGTAAGTATGTGTAATCTATCAATAATTACTGTTTCCAAACAAAACTGAACTTCCGGTAGTAGTGCAGAAACTTTTAAAGCAAAGTACCACACACAAAAACAGCTATAAAAAAAGGCAAAACATACAAACAACACATACAACATAATTATGATCACAAGAACAGCAATAGCACCTATAATAATAATAATAATAATAATAATAATAATAATAATAATAATAATAATAATAATAATAATAATAATAATAATAATAATAATAATAATAATAATAATAATAGTAATAATAATAATAATAATAATATTAATAATAATAATAATAATAATAATAATAATAATAACAATAATAATAATAACAATAATAATTACAATAATAATAATAACAACAATAATAATAATAATAATAATAACAATAATAATAATAATAATAATAATAATAATAATAATAATAACAAAAATCATAATAATAAATAATAATAATAATAGTAATAATGCTCTGAATGACATCATGAAAAGAGTCTTGACATCTGCTCACATTCCTTCTGGTCTAGAATAATCAGGATTAATGAGGTCAGATGGAAAGAGACCAGATGAGTAATTCTGGCTCCATGGAAGTCGGGTCATTTGCTTGTGTGGGATGCAACCTATCCAGACACTTTTGCTCCTTCATACAGACCGATGCAACCCAAGGACCAGGGTAAGTTGCTGAACAGCTGAGGAGAGGAAGGAGGAGAAGTATAGCAGCCTTCCACCAATCATTGATAGCCATTGAGACCATATGGGTGTTGTGGGTCCAAAGTCTGTAGCTTAGCTGAAGGGTGTGGTGCATAATGTGGAGACAGGAAACCCACGGGCTAGAGACTATCTTACCCAGCGTCTCCCAGTAGTTGTGCAGTTAGGGAACTGTGCCTCTGTCCTGGGAACCGATCACCACCTATATAATCCTTATCTCAATAATTCATTTTATTATTATTATTAATTTTAATAATAATAATAATAATAGTAATAATAATAATAATAATAATAATAATAATAATAATAATAATAATAATAATAATAACAATAATATAATAATAACTATAATAATATTAATAAAATAACACTTTACTTTATCTCTGGTTAGGTAAGGTTATATTATAGGAGAATTGATAGTTAAAGACACCTTCATTATTGTGCTTGATTGTTTTTGTTCCCATATTTGGTTGATAAATTATTTTCTCATAAATAAGCCGACATAAACTGGAGAACTACAGTTAAAAATTAAATATTCGTCATCGTCTCTCTAAACTTCAATATTAGCTATTTATTCTATGGTAATAATTTGCACTACAACTGGCTTGAGTATTGATAGTTTTGTCTTCTGTAACCTTGGTCATCAGCTGGTTATTAGGACATTATTTGTATATTTTCTCTATACCCTACAGCAAAGCAAGTCCTGGGATTATTCACTGAATGGTATGTAGAGGTGTAGTGTATATATTGATTGAATATTGTAAATATATAATTGAAAAGAATTAAGAGATGATAATAGTGTACATTATATTAAATAACCAATCATTCTGATAGATAGTTATTGTATTATTGTAGTAGGAAAGAGAATTCACTTAATCATTTCTGAAACATGTCTTAAAACTGACAACATGAAAAAAAAGCAACCAAAAAAAAAAACACCGGCTATATGGCCTGCAAAGGGAGTCTACCTTAACCATACTGGTGTTTACAGCTATCTAGGAATGTACGAAGATAATTGTTATGACATCACACAAAGATACTAAGGGTCATGCAGGTATCGTTTTTGTACTTCATTTTCCTAGTTTCTGTCAAGCTCTAAAGAGAATTTTGTTAATATTATTTTATCTATACTATTTTGCATCTGCAAAATGTTGCTATGAGATAGTTTCAATGTACTATAAGTTATTTATGCAGTGATATTATTTTAATGCATTTTGTTTATCAATTAAAAAAGAACAGTAACAGTAGCTTTTTTCCAGATAGTTAGTTGGTCAATATGTACTATTATTATATTTTGTCTCAGTTTGAATTACACAATAGGGAGAATGGCAATACTATTACAGTACTATACTACCACAATCACTGGAGCGGGATTATGGCATATTTATTACATTTTGGAAGGAAAAAATGCTACAAAAAAATACTTGTGATTGATTATTCTGTGGTTGGCCATGGTATTGTATTTAAGATAGAGAATAGGCAGTAGCTACATGAACTCACAGTATTTGATAAAATCATGAAGTGAAATGATCAAGATTACCACACCCAATGCATATAGAGTTCAGTGAGGCAAGCTACATAGGGCTGAATGGTGCAGACGGGATGGACATATGAATAATGAATGCAAATGAGTGAATTAAAATATAATTAGAAATTGAGAATTAATGGATCGTGGCTTCCCATGAGGAGGTCCGATAGGTGGAAACCATGCAGGTGGGAGGCAGAGGAAAAAAAACAAATCGAAACATTGCCTGAGTCATTATGTATTACATGATGGCCATAACGATTTGACCCATCCCCCCCCCCCCTCCCAAGTATTTTTACGTTTTTACTTCTTACTGTATTGGTACATGTGTATACATGATTAGCATTCCACTGGTTGTCATGGACACGCTCTTGTCCTTAGAATGCATAGATAATGCTATGAATAGGGACACAGGGAATATGATATTTCTCAGGATATGTAAGTCATTTGGCCCTGCACTAACTTCAGGAAATATGAGATATCTCAAGAAGTGTATAAGTTATTTCAGCTGGACTGCAGTTATCTGTAGAGGAAATTCAGCTATTCTTCATCGAGTGATAATATTATTTAGATATACATGCATGTTGAATGAATGTATACAAGCAATGGGTTTATTAAGTTATGGTAGTTTGTATTCCAGCTAAGAATTGTTTTATGCCAGTTTCAATAGCTTAGGAAGCCAAGTATGGACTGTATTTTTGCAACACAGCTCTTTGGACCAACAAGACAAGTGTGTATAGACATTGGTGAAAGCAATCATGCAGTGCATTAGAAATAAAGAATATCATTTTGTGTAGGCATGAAATATCGATAGGCTTGCAAAACATAGTGAGGGGTAAAGGTAGATCTGAGAATAACCTAAAATATTATAATTGTAACAAAAACATACAGATATACAATTTATTTTTATTTCTATTCACATTACAATTTTTTGCCTAATTAATGTTGAATTTTCAGCTACCTTATTGGATTCAGAAACTGTACACATGCTGGGTTTCATCTAAGGGGGCTGGGTTTCATCTAAGGGGGCTCTGAGGATTCCCCTCTTAGGTTGTTTTTTTTTTTTTTGGCCTCCCATTGAACTCATTCTGCTCTTTTAAGTAGTTCACTCCCAAACTTAAACTACTCTTATAAATTTTATGCTACCTTACTTGGAAAGAAAATAAGACTCATACGTTATTATTAAAAAAAAAATTATGTCACTCATGAACTAGATACACAATTTCTCCATGAAGTTTATCTCAATAGTCCCTTTACACCCATTTCCTTTCAATTTTAATTACATAGTGAAGGTGTGACCTACTTGAGATAGCACAAGTTCATATCATCCTTCCATTATGATTGATTACTGAAATAGCCCATGTAAATAATGTACTGTATATAATATCCAAAATTATTATATCTTTTCATAAATGGCTGTTACACCGAATTGACACATGTCAGGTTAATAATATTAAAGACATATTATTCACTCCTAATGATTTTGATGTTATTTTAATGCAGTACAGCTTGCTATCAAGTGATGTTTAATTATCTGGCAATTCTAAGTACAGCTATAAAATTAACTATTAATGCTTAAAGTTTCACTCTTCTTGAAAATCTGTTCCCAAGCTTCTATCCAAGATCTTGCTAGAACTATTGTGCCTCTAGATCTGAAGAGTCTAACGTCTTGTTTTTTAAAAGCTTTCTGTAACATTTCTTGAAGGCGCTCCGTCCTGCCCGCTGCATTTCTGCTGAGGTCATTTAACTCCAACCAAAATTCACAAGATTCCTCACAAAAGTCAATTGAGCTCATAATTGATGTTATTTCTTCGTGTTTTGAATCCATATCCTGCCGAACCTGACTCAATTGACTACGGATTATCCCAACTTTTTGTTCCGTACGGCGTATTGAATATTCGTATTCTTTAACGCCATTTTCAGATTGATCGACACGAGACTCACATCTATCTATTTGCCTCCCGGCTTCATCGCACTTGCCTTCAATCAGATTATGAATGGCTCCACCTGCAGCTCCAATAGCTGCACCCAAAGGTGCTCCAACGCCCCAAGTGAATACCCCAAGTACAACAGCCCCTATAATAGCACCCTTAGAGACATTTGAAGATTCATTTTTTTTCGCTCTTTCTAGCTCATTCTGTGCTTCTCTAAGCTTATCTTTGGCTTCAGCTAGTTCCTGTCTTGATTTGGTTAATCTATTTTTTTCAAGTGTGAGATTTAGTTCAGCCTCAGATTTCTGTGAATTGAGAACAGCTATTTCTCTATAAAAATTTTGCTCCTCAGTTTCTAGTTGTCTAATCTTCATTTTTCGAGATTCAGCTTCTTTGCTGAAGTGTTGCTTGGCCTCTTTAGCTGCTTCTTGTAACTCTTCACTACTATCTCTGGCATTTAGCAGTATACTCTGTACTTCTTCAAAGTTATCGCTCTCTGTTATTATAAGATTCGCTTTTCTTAATGCATTCAGACAAGAAGAGTTTCCAGGTATTAAGCGGTGATTCATAATTGTGCCTATTCAAGTCTACAAGCTAGCTACTTTAATTTTATAGTAAAAACGTGACTTTAGGGCACACCCCCGTAATGCCCAAGCCAAAATATTTTCATTATACATGTATACAATAAAATTTATTTTTAAGTAAGCAATGACACACAGTAGCATCTTGTCATCTTTTTTTTTAATAGTTTACCTACATTTAGCTTGATACCAATTTTTTAAAAATATTTTAAGCTTTTAGTGCCATTTGTGATAAAACTTACACAAACACTTTGATAGCCCCAACACTAGCTATGTTGAGTAAGTGAAAGTGTTTGTTAGTGCCTCTTTAGTGCTTTTTCTGAAGTTCCTGTGATGTTTTACTCTTTAGAGCTAACTCGACATTTATGTTTATACAATATTTTCCTTTTAGAAAAAACTTCATGTAACTATTTAGTATTGGTCCTAACAATGGCACTTTTCCTTTCTCTTTGAGATCTGTATCACATTTTCTGAATGCACATAACATTCAATATTCTCTTCCTCAACTTTACTTTTTGTAATGCATTTATACCGTTCACAGATCTTGTATCTACTAATCAAATGACTCATCTCATTCATTTATTATCTCTGGTTCTGAATGTCTCCATCTAAGCTCTCCTTCAAATGTTTGAATCTTAGGTTGGACAAAGTAATTTTAGGTGATTAAGATAATGTTTACCATGACTAATCTTTTTATAATTGACATTAATATTTTAGGATAATGTTTTATGTGGCAAATGTTAAGATTGTAGATTTCTGTCATTTTAATATCCTGTACTCACTACCAATTGTCACATTTGATTTTAGAAACTTAGTAAGTAGCTGTGCTGTCATCATAATTTTTTCTGCTATTTTTTGCCCCCTCGCTCCCTTTTGATTAGTTATAGCTGCGTGATATTTATAATTATTTAAACAATTCGAAATTTATATTATTTTGTTGAGCCATTGCAGGCGAATAAGCCGCCAGAAATCCGGTGTGACCCCCAACTTACGGGTTGGATGGGTTGGATGGGTTGGGTGGATATAAAAAGCCTGGGATAGGCTGATAGTGCACAGAAACTCACAGTAGAAAAAAAATGGCCCTACAAGTGAGATCTACTCTGGTGACTATCAACAAAGAAAATTTTTCTCTTGTTTCCAGTCCAGATGAAAAATCACAACTCGTACAGTTAGAAAAAGAGCATATTCTTGGTCAAGTGAATCTAGAGGTACTATTACAAGATAAGACCACGTTTTGCTTTGCCATTGTTTTATTTTGTTCTTTTTTACTAACAGAATCTGAGTAGCAATCTCGGACGAGTTGGCAAGTTGGTGCGCCTAGCCTATTACGCTGCTAAAGGATGCGGCTACGGACCCGACATGGTCGATTTGAAGATGAGCGTATACGATCTTGGCACGGGCGTCACCAAGCTGGGCAGTATTTCTTCCAGTACCGTGTCGAACTTCAGGTCTTCCTCGTACACCGTAATCCAGGAGCTTCAAGCAGCGTGTGAATATCTTCTAGACGGGTTCGAAGATGAGGCAGTCGATTGCTTGGAAGCCCTCACCACAACGGCAAAAGAAATGGCAGCGGAAGCGAATAGCCTAAAAAATAAGTTCGAAGAAAAGATAAAAGAAGTCCGTGACACTATTGAAAAATTAGAAAAAATGGAAAATGAACGTGGAGAAAGTCGAACCAAGGAAGAAAATAAACAAAAAGAATTTCAGGCTGAAATAAAACAATACGAGGAGGAAAAAGAAAAGCTAAAAATGTTAGAAGAGGAAGCTAAAAAAAAGAAAGACAAATATGAGCAGAAAAGAGATGAAGAAATTGATAACTTTGAAGAGCCTAGCTTAATCAAGGTGGTGTACAGAAAAATTACTGGCACTAAAGATCCAAGGAAAGAAAAGGCTGCTGAATGGCAAAAAAAAAGTATCGAGCAATATGAGATTGAAAAAAAGCAGAGGGAACTGTACAGCATGAAGCTTGAACAAGAGCTAAAATCTTTTTCTGCGCTAGAAAGCTGTAAAGTCATAGAGGGTGACTTAAGCACTGCAATAAAGTGCTTGCAAACTGTCATCAGTGCACTGCAACACCTTGCCAGCGTCATGTCAGCTGCTGTCGAATTTTGGGAGCACTTAGAGAGAGAGTGCGGAAAGCTTTCAGGCTCCAAAATACAACAAGCAATCCAAAAAGGAAAGCAGAAAGGCGAGGAAGATCGCATAGATTTGTGGTATTCACCAGGATTCAAACGTCAAGCCGTTCATTATTGCTCTAAATGGGTCGCTCTTCATTCAATTTGTCATGATTACATTGAGAATGTGAAGTTAGTTCAAGAAGAATTGAGAAGTTACAACACTGAAAATCCTTCACTTGAAAAAGCCCAAGAAATGTTGCCACTTCTTATAGAGGAACTGAAGAAAGATACCATTAAGCTAAGGAGTGACAATGGCCGGTATATTTCAGAGGCTGACAGCAAGATAAAAGAAATCCAAAGTGGAAGTGCATCAGTTGATGAAGAGGAAAATAACTCAGACTAATAAACCAATAATGCCTTAGCAATGTACTTCACTCTTAGTTGTGAATTTTCATATTAGCTTTTTTTGTCCTTTACAAATAATATTATGTGGCTACCTTTGGGAATATGATTTGATTTCCTACAAATTATATTAAAGTTGCAAGTACCCTACCACTAGTCTCGCGGGCCAGACCCTTTACCCTATATGAAGAGAAAGAAAGGGTCTGGTCAAGTTCACGTATGCGTTTGGTCTTGCGCACTGTCAGCACAAGTGTAACCACTGCGGTAATAGCTTTGATTACGCGGTAATCATGGTTCAGGTGATTTTAGCGCGCTGCGCGCTGAAATTACTGTCGACATGGATGTAACTGTAGCGGTGGCGGAGAGTGCTCGAGTATTCGGACTTACACTGAAGGAGAAACGGTTGGAAGCAATCGGGATACAATACCAACAGGCTATGGAACGTCCGTTGCAAGACGTTTCTGGCATAAGCAGCAATTCTTCCTACAGTTCCATAGAAACCAAGCTAAATTTGCGCGCGAACGTCTCTGTTTATATAGTGAGGTCACTGTCACTTAAAACCAATTACCGGTCCGAGAAATTCCAGGACCAGCGAGACCAAACGCATACGTGAACTTGACCAGACCCTTTCTTTCTCTTCTTATTGGGTAAAAGGTCTGGCCCGCGAGACTACCCTACCACACAGAGGTGCCTGATATGCTAATTAGGAGTGCAGTAGCATAAGGTATTTTTATCCATAGTTTCTCCTGAGCCATCCCTGATTTTCTTATTCTGATACTACAGCATTAAGCAAGTCATACTACTTTAAACTTCGGCTCAGTGAGAATTCCAGCGAAAACGCTTGTTTTTTAACCCCTTTAAGAGTCGTATTAAGTACTCGCCGTTTTTCGGATCTGCCGCTTGTTGGTTGTCAAGAGCCACTGGTAGCCTGAAGGGATTCTAAAGATGCTCTAAAGCTGAGACAAGTACTTAGTTCCGTATTGTTAGCTAAAATTACAAAAAATAACTCTGGCATTATTTTTTTGTAGCTGAGTGCTGGTTCAAGAGTTACTGGTAATAGAAGTAGTCAGAATGGCTTAGATTTGATTCTATCGAGTTATCGCTACTCAGGAAATTAAGGTAAGAAAGTAGTTCTGTATTTATTTGCTATAATTAATTAACCATTTGTCATCATGAAATAAAAAGCTTCTTCAGGTAAAATACATCATATAACAATAGTAGTTTCATGCAACCTAACTAGGCAGGTTCACTCACCATTTGTGCTAAGCACATCGTTTTAATTTAATATAGTGCAAGGTAGACAAGTTTTTCTGGAAATGGATGCCAGGTGACTTGTCTATACATTGCAGCCTGTTCGAGTAATATAATTGCATCCCACATAAAGCGGCAGTCTGACTATTCGTTCAAGGAGTTCCAAATGGTATCTAGAACCTTATTCATCACTTTTGAAGGATAGTCATGGTTCCTCTTCTTGTCATCAATTTACGGATCAAACCTTTTGAATGTACATACACTAATTCTAATTAAAAACTTTTCCAGCTATATAAGTACATATTCTGAAAAATAACTTTGTATTATTCAGGTGAACTCCTATGGATTTCCATATACCAGCCTAATTGAGGAAATGGCTACACATCCCCAGGACTACGTGTCAGACCACAGTCGGCTCATCACTAATGCAGGTTTCCACAGACTGGCACTGATGAACAGAGGAAAGTGTGCTGACCTCTGACACACATGCAAGACTAATATGGCCATATGCCACAAGATATTATACCAAATATAAACATGCTGATTGCTGAGGTCGGAGTGGTGTTGGATTATGCATGTATATACTTCGCAGTTTGTATGTGTTTTTATAACAGAATTGGGACCCATTCGGAAGGTATTCTCCTTCCACAAGATGGGAGTAGAAATGCCATTAAACGCTGTTGCTTCAATCATAAAGGAGCAGCAACAGTGGGAGAAGAGTTGGTAATAGAAATTTAGCAGTGAAAGTATTCACAAAAGGTACCATATATTGTACAAGATCTATTGGTTACATATTTAATGCACACATAATTTTGTAATATTATCCATAATTGTAGTATATTGCATATGCGTCATACGAAAAGTTATGTAACATTCAATGAGTGAGCACCAGAAATTTTACATGGAAAGGCTTGCAGGAGGTAGCGGCACAGTGGGCGAGCATGAGGGTGATGGGCAAAATCAGGACTCAATCTCATGCTGAGGAAATAGATGAGGTAGCCAGAGAGCAGACCACAGCTGATGATTTTGAAGACCAACACCCCTGCTTATTTTACTTGACTGCAAAACCAGCAGGTTTCAGTATCTATACTGACCACATTATTGATATTGCAGCCTAAGTCATTGCATCTCAATTTTCTGTGAAGCAGTATCATTTTTGAGTCTAGTGCGAGCATTCCTGCAGCCTGTTAAAAAAATTAATAAATGCAATAATGTATATTTTATTAAGTTTGAACAATACATAGTCACAAAGATGTCAGGAATCAAAAGACCATGTTTCAGTCACAAAGGCCATTACGTGTGGTTTTACCACTGTCAGTAGAATGACTAACTTCTGCCTTCCAGTACTGTCAACTACCTTGGTATGTATATACAGCCTCTGTTTACCTATAATAGTAACATACCTGTCACTGTAGTTTTAGTTACCCACAATGGCTTCGCCTTTGATTTTCCAATACTGAAGGCTGAAGTGGAGAATTGCGTAAACTGGTCAGAGTCCTTCTTCACCTCCAACTCATCTACTTCAGTGATTCATTGCCCCTTTTACAATCTGCAGGTACAAAATTTGTGAATTAATATTAATTTAATCAATGAAGAAAGATGGTGACAAAACTTACCAAGGACTCAAACTGGGAGAACCTTCACAAGAGGTATGTGGGAACAGACATACGAGGCAAGAAGTAATTAATACATCTTTTTAATTTGAACCACTCTAAATATTAATGTTAAATATTCACAGGGTATTACCAGACATACTTGCCATAAGAGGTTTTGATGTGTCTTGAACAAAAGTGAGCACACTCTAGATCATGCATTTTGGGAGGAAATGTATCACCTCAACAAGCAAAGTGTCTGGAGTCCTTAAAACTTTGGCTATTCTAGCTTGCTGAATGAAGTTAAGCTGTGAGAAATAAGCTGCAATGGCATTTGAACAGTTGAAATAACTTTATCCTTCACCCACCTTTTCTACTCAAGACTCACCACCGTTCCCCACGAACCACACGTAGTTGTTTTGGCACCCAGAATCATCACTGCGAAGTCTCCCACTCCTGGCTATATATACCCTTGCTCTGCTTTGTTGTATTTTTTGTGTGTGTGTTTACTAAACCGGCTCTCTTTAGAGCCACCAAATCTCGGAAAGTTTCACTTATAAATTGTGCCCAAATGAGCAAACATTGTTCCAAATACTTTTGCTGGATATTCTCTCACTTAGATACATCTCTTGCAGATATCCTGTCGGAAAAGAAAAGTGAATTGAAACATCTTACTTCTGCCTTTCTTTTTCACGTCTCTATGTCTCCTTTTCTTTTCATCTCGTCGCAGTGAATTCTGTCCCCCCCCCCAGTGAATACTGTCCCCCACCTGCAGTGAGTAATGTTCCCCTCACTCAAATGAGCATATCAAAGGTTGCTGATCCTACTACTGCATTTTTTATGAAGTTCATCTTAGTGATGGGATGCTCCTTGCACAGCTCCACTATACCAACATGAAACTATTCCAGTGCTTACAATTGACATTATCAAGTGTAATTCCTGTAGTCATTTTTTATGAAATCACAATTTTCAATTGAATACTAGCTAAATAAACTGGGCATGTTTAATAAATCACAATGTTAAATAGTTATTATAGCTAAATTTAGTTCCTCAGCTAGACGAAGTTAAATATTTTAATGTTTTACAGTTGCACAAACAGGCCCCTCAACCTGTATAGCACGATTTTAGTGAGATGTTTTCTTCTATTAAGGAGTTACATTGCTCCAGGTTGTGTGAGTCAATTTGAAAAAAAAATCTAATATATTTTTCGTACATTTATTTGGAACAAGTTTTCCTCAATAATTTTAAGGGTTCTAGGGGGGGGGGGGGGGAAGCTTCTTCGTCAGACTCACAACTTCCCCACAAGTTTCCCAGTTAACCCCTCTGTGCATCTCTCACATACTGTGTGCATATATTGAAGATGAACCTTAATTTCATAGAGTTTATCTCTTACAATAATTGGTCAATAATAGTCTAAAAGGTGATATACAATAACAAAAATTTCAATACCATACTGTAATTTTCAGAACGTCAGACATATCCTCCTCACTTTTAGTTGGAAATCTCTACAATTGTTTATTGGCTAGAGTCAGTGTTCAACTGTCCAGAAAAAATGAACATTAAAACTTACTCTGGCAGCTAAAAGTTGAGATTTAGTGCAAGCAGTGTTGTGTAGAGTTGTATTAGTAAAGAAGTTTAGTTATAACTATAGTCTTATTTAATTTACCATAGCTACTCCAATTTAGTTATAGTCAGCTATAACTCTTTCCAAATTTAGCTAGATAAGATAGTTTTATGAATACACGTTTTTACAGTTTAGTTTTACTTATATCTACATAGATATTTTACTAAAGTCCTTTACAGTCTAGTTACAATTAGCAAATTTAGCTTTATTTTTTACCAAAGTAATTTTAACTAGCTATAGCAGCTATATACAGTTTCTATTGACTAAAATGCTCAGAATCAAAAACAATATTAGCTAAATTCATTAAAAAATTGCAATTAATACATTTACATCATGTTGTTTGATAAAAAATGTATCCTAACTATTTAAATACAATAATTTTTTTAGTTATTAGCTAACAAAATAACATGACATTTTGATTTAGTTAGTACCCTTCTTCTGGTTTTTGTGTAACCAGCAGGATAGACCCCAGTAGTTAGGTACTCAGACACTAAGCTGTACTCATCCTTCACAATAAAAGTCATGACGAGGATGAACATGTGGTAAGCGTGCAGGTTAGAGGAGAGGGAGGGTGGGAGAAATTATTCACTGTGCAGACAATATTCACTAGTGAATAATCTCTCCCATCACTAGAAAATTATGGGGGGGGGGGGGGGGGGGGGGGAACTTCCTCCTTTCAACTATTACTTTATATCTAGTCTTCTTCTTTCTCTCATTCCCATAATTCATATCTCTTTCTATTTCTTCTTCCTTCATGTCCATCTCTCTCTCTTTCCTATGAATTAATTTCTTAGCAGCTGCAATTTTTTTTCACAAACTCTTTTCTTTGTTGTTTTCTTGCATACAGTGATATTTAAGGTTACGTAAAAATTGGCTATATTATTATTTAAATTATTGTAGCTAGCCTAGGATTTCATCATCTTCTACCAATTGTTTTGCTGTTTCTTCAAATGCTTCTATGTCAATGGCAACCACCTATAGTTGACAGCAAAATATATTTACTTTAAGCATCTAACAATGCCTAAAAATTGTCCATTGACAGCCTTAACAAAATAATGTGTTGATAACTAGTTTGCTAACCTCTAAAGTCTCATCATTTTTTTGTAACTGTAATTATCAAGACGGTTTAAGATTTTGTTATGGTTGTCAATCGCAACAAATGAAAGCTTTCTAATTACAGTCAAACAAAGTACTTAATTTTTGCTATTGTGAGAATAACCTTTTACAAAAAGTGAATCAAACAATTAAAGAGACTACGGGGACAATAGTACCCAAAAGTAAAAGGAGGGAAGTGATACTAGAAATTAAGCGGCTCTCATCCATTAAGTTTAATGTTATGACAAAGTCTTAGTGACATCTTTTTATGTAAGCATGCTTGCATACATTCCTTTTCTTATATTTTATGTTCCACTCAGACTATATCAATGTGTCCTCAGTCATTCTTCATTCATTCATAGCTCAGTAACTATTCAAACAATGAAACATTGGTCTTGACCATGTACACTAGAGACAGCCAGCTAAAGGAGCGGGTTGCTCAACTGTACAAACTAGACTGCTGACTTGGTGGCATATTCTTCTATGTGAGGGACAGACTTAGAGTTTAGTGGCTTAGCGAGAGACTTAGAGTTTAGTGGCTTGTATCGGAGACCCAAAGTTGTCCCTAGTTGGTTGCAGCATTACATGGCTGAGGGTTGTATAAAGAATAACAAGACAACCCGGTGGGAGGACGAACATCAGCTGTTGAACTACTAGAGACTAAATGTCATCATCCATTACGTTTATTGCTATGACTTCATTCACAGCTCAGTAACTATTTGAACAATAAAACTTTGGTCCCGACTAAGTTCAGTAGAGTCAGCTAGATAAAGGAGCAAGTGGCTTAACTGTACTGAGTGCTGACTTGGTGGCATATTCGTCTATGTGAGGGATTGATTTAGAGATAGTGGCTACGGGAGACACGAAGTTATCCTCACACAGACTAGAAGTCAATTCAGAACTAAGTAATTATCGATCTCAAAATATTAAGTTATTGGGTACATTTTGATAGGAAGGCGTGCACCATTAGCTACTAACAGAAATTTGGCCACATCAGTCATCTATTTCATCTAATGGTCAAGAACCTATCCCTATCGTAAACAGTTTATGTCTATCCTGTCATCAATATTGTCCTTGAAAGAACAAACTCAACAAAACCAATTTTTCAGCCTGTACAACATCAATTTAAACGAAAACTCACATGTGAATTACCCATAACAGATATGACATGTCTCGTGGTATATTGTCTAACCAAGTCATACTTTGGAATACGGTCAGCGTGCACGTATTGAAATCATATAGCTATTCAAGTTGGCCATGCTATTTTACAATAAATAAAATTACATACTAAAATAGAATGTGTAAGCTACTTGGTGGTTTGTGATTTGGAGATGCTAAGCGCAACATGCTTGTTTTCTACAGCCAATAATTATCAGTGGAAGGATGTGGTATTACCGTGCTAAATATTAGCATAATAATTGTCCTAGCAGGGATTAGTAATTTGCTAGAAAAGAGTTTAATTCTTAAGTTAGAACGTTTCATGATTTTAATGGTGACATATTCACATATTATATGGTTTCTCTGAAATTGATCCTTCTGTCAAAGTCCACATGAGTGATACTGAAGGTAGAATTTAGCAAAATTCGTGGAGCAGGCAACTGTCCCATTATGTGGGATTCAGTTTTAGCCGAGACTTTTGTGCAGGTTATGCAAATTTTGCAGACAGATTGTACGAATCATCGTTCTCAAACTATGTGAAAAGATGTGATTAAAACAGCATGTAGAAGAGTAGAACCAGCATGAAGTAAGCCAACATGCTTGCATTGAAATGGAAGTAATGATCATTTCATAAAGTAAGAGTTTGACCACTCATGTGTATTTGTGTCAACTGAGAGTAGCTGCCACCTGAGCGTCACAAGCTATACACAAACCCTTTCACAGGTTCCCTTAACTACCAGCTACTGCTTTTCAAGGCAGAACAGAAGGATGTCTTAGGGTTAAGTGTAATGTAAAGCTCATGGAATGACACTAAAGGAGCACATGCTCAGCAGGCCAATATACAGTAGAATGTCAGTTATCCGGACTTCAGTTATCCATCAAAATTTAAAGCCCACCTGCCACCACTTTTGCTGTTATACTGTACTAAGGACAAGCTGGAAGTATGCTGCTTATCAAAAAAAAGTTAGTTGGAGGCTGCTTTTAACCTAGCAGAAGCTGTATTAGTAAAACATGTACATTGGCTTACCCCCAACACTGACTTAGGTCAACCTCTTGACAGATTGCTGCCACTTTTGGAGTTGGCAAATCCACTGTATCACTGTGTTAAATGGAATATATGAATGATCAGTTAGCTAATTAGAAAAAATAAATACAATATTCATGCTAATAATCTAAGGTGTTCAGATGAGGGAGTGTCCAGGAGGTGTGATTGGGGTATGTTCTGGTAATGCGGTAGGGATTCTACCACAAGTATGTGTGCCAACACAGGGACTATGCAGGATATGATAGTCTTTATTTAGTGAGTAGGTCTGAGTGACCTGGGACTTTCTCATTTCTTGTATGTATGCATCTATTATCTGTTTCTTATTATAACCCAAGCCTCTAGTGAAGGGAGGGAGCTGGGAGAAAGGATAAGAAGGAAAAGGGGAGACAGCATAGAGGAAGGAAAGGGGAAGACCAGGTGGCACCGGACCAGTGAGGGCTGGGCGGAGCGCAAGCAAGTTGGGAAGCCTCAACAGTCGGTTATGTAACTGGTATCTGATAAGGATGCATATCCATAGTATACATGATATGATACAAAATATTAAAATATTGAATATTATTTTGTTTTTTTCACAAATTATTAATCTATTTACTCGTTTTCTTTGTCACTAGTGTATAGCTAATAATTATAAGAATTGAAATGTTATGACACCTATGCAGATGTTCATTAGTGAAAATATTGAAAAGTAGTGAAAATCCCTCGAGAATATGCAACACTTGTTCCTTACCTTACAAACAGACGATGCACTTTATTTGTTTTAACATATTCAATATTCTTTGCTTCTGAATTTGCCTATCATTTCTTCCATTGTTTATGCTATTTGTATTTGATTCAGCCATTCTTGGGCTGAAATTATTATATTAATAGCAAATATTCTCGTTCTAATAGCCAATATTTTGTTAATTAAGACTTAATCCTACGTGTCAAATTCGTGTCAAGTCCTCAAAATGAGTTAACAAAAAAGCAGTCTCATTTCCATGACTTAACTTCTTCAATTTTTTACTTTCATTTAATTAGAGATAAAACATGGAAAGAAAATATCTGTAAAGTACAATTTACACACAGTTTTTCTTGCAAAATAACATTTCTTTCCTGAAATTCTAGGAATATAATACACTTGAAGTTGTTTGTGCAATGGAATTTGCATCTGTACGGTATAATATGGATCAACTGGACATGGAATATGATATACCAATGTTAACTTGAGGTCTTTGGAGGAATGAATGCTGTATCTTTATATGGGTTCCAGAAACTCACACAGTCCAATGAAATCTATCTTCCTGTATCCTGAACAGCAGCAGCAAGATTGAAGTAGTGCTTGGAACAACATAGCTATATCATTGTAGATGCATGATTCATAATGAAGAAATATTATTGGTAAAAATAAAACTATAATCCAATTAAGAAGACAACACCAGAAAAATTTGAAAATTGCGTATATGCTTCTTACAAGATAAAATGTCTTTCAAGAAACTCTAAATGAGATTATAGAATATAATATACTCAAAGTTCTTTTGTGTAATGGATTTTGTATCTGTTTGGCTAAAATAGGAAGACCCTAATCTGTTTATTTGAGATTATTGTGTTGAAGGAATGTTGTATTTGTATATGACTTCCAAAAGTTTAAGCCAAAAAACTCCCACAGTCCAATATCCTGTGCACTGAGCAACAAAAGCAAGATTATAGTGCTGGAAAAGCAAATAAGCTAAAAGTTTTGGCTTATACTAAATAATTTTTTTTCGAGAATTCTAGATGAGGAATACAATTTACTTGAAGTTCTTCTGTGCAATACATTCCATGTCTGTTTGGTTTAAATATGCAGCAACACATGGATTACGATATCACAACCATATTTGAAGTTCTTTCATTGTGTGACTGCAGCATCTGTTTATGGCTTCAATAATATTCTTCATAATTTCTTTCTCAGCCTTTTTACTCATTAGATGTATTCTCTCTCTTTCACAGGCTTTATTTGAAAAATATTAAGCCTAAATATTCTTACAGTCCAATATTCTGTGCAATTAACAACAACATCAAGATTATGGTTTTGAAAAAAATATATATTTTTTGTGGCTTACAAACTGACTTTTCTTCCAGAATTCTAGATGAGAATTACAATATACTTGAAGTTCTTTTGTGCAATAGATTCCATGTCTGTTTGGCTGAAATATGCAGCCATATACAAGGAATAATATAATATATAACCATTAGTTGATGCTCTTTGTGGTGTAACTGCAGTATCTATTAATGGCTTCAAAAATATTCTATCTGTAAGCATCCTGCATATTTTGGTTGCCCTAGAGAGCACACCACAAAAATAATAAAATGCAGAGTCATATTCCTCATCATCCTGGGAAGAAACTTATCTTAATAATAGGAATGTAAACAATAATGTATAGTTCTTTCAGCCACTCACTTTGTTCTACTCTTGGGAGTTTATAGTTGGCTTCCTATATATAAGCGCACTCTGTCAATGTATTAATTTCACATCCTGTTTGTGTATACATTTTGCTGCTTCTCACGATATAAAAGACTTGGCACTCTATATTGAAGTAATTTTGAACTTTTTGGACTATAGATCACGGAAGAATCACCATCAAAATTGAAGTTATGGGAGGATATTCATCAAAGAGTGAAAAAACTGAAGTTAAAGTTGAAAAGCCTGACGAAATTAGAAAAGTAATAAAAGATTTAGAAAAAGATATGCAATTGCGATGTGAAGGCAATGGTGACCTTTGAGTAAACTGAGGAGGTAAAATTGTTATTTTTATGTTGTTGTTTTTTCAAAAAATGTACTGTTTCACTATTACAACTTTTGTATTAATCTTCAACTGGTAATTAACAAGGAATATTTGCTATGCACAAGTGCTATCCCAGTTAGTTAAGATAACATTCAGGTTGACAATATTCAAATTAGTACTTATATTTGTTGGTCTAAACTAAGTTTGTTGTTACTGTTGTGCCTGAAAAAAATACATGTAATTCTAAACTCTTGCCTTTACCATTGTGTAGATTGAACATTTACCATATTGGTGATATATGAAGGTTTCATTAACTTTCAGTTTCAATCTTTATATTTTATATAACAAGGAAGTGTGAAAAGTGTTTTAGCTGCAAATTTTGCAATAAATCAAGTTTCTACAAATTTAATGAGAATAGCAAATAAGTTGTGTGTAACCAAATTTTGAATTGAGATTTGAGTGGGTATATATAATATAAATGTATTTATGAGTAAGTATGTATGCACATATGTATATGTACATGCATGTATGTATGCATGTGTGCATGTGTGCATTCATGTACTATAAATAATATATATATATATATTATGTAGTAATTTTGACGCATGGATGGATCCATCCAGAAAAATATCTTTTGATGAGTTCAATTATGGAATTAATTATAAATACTATGAAAAATATTCAGTGGAATCAAAGGTATTTTAGAAAAGATGATCATAAATTACAAATCTGTATAATATTGTTATCTATACCTTTATTGTGTTTGCTTGCTATCTTCAGATATGTTTGTTTAGCATAAAAATATCCAGGTGGCTGAGACTAAACCATTAAACTTCATAGTCAACTAGCATTGTGAATAATATTATGATAAATGACTTCATGAGGACTAATTATTTCTCACTATATCAACTGAATGAACATTGAATGCATTAGTCCAAATCACAACTTATCCCAAAAGTTTGTTTGTAAATAAACTTAGCTCTAGCAAACCAGGGCATGAGTTGTTGCTATGAACAACTATAATGATCGAGGGAAATAAGTAGCTAAATTCAAGTGTGTGCAAACTTGTTATATTATCAAGAATTATCATAAGGGTTACTAACCAAAAAATAATATTGTGAAGATATCAGGCTTAGAGTCTTATATACATATATTTGTGTAGGTTAAATTGTTTATATTCCAGAAAATAGACAAATTATATCAATGTTTATTTTCCAGCAAATAGAAGACTTATATGAATCTTTAAAACCTGCCAGTTTTGCCAACTTAGTGGAAAAATTTTGTGTAAGTCAAATAGATAAATATGTAGTTTACAAGTAACATGCTTTACAAGCATTGTCAAATATTAGCTTGTAACATATTTTGGTCACAATAGTGGTAAGAAAGCAAAGGAAAAATGTAAATAAAATAAGTATCACAACATGTACATACATTGTTGCTCAGTATATTATTACTGTGGTATTACAGTTGTCTACTTATTGAGCTTTAGTATTTTTGCTATGTAATATTAATTATACTTTGTAATCAAGAAAAGTTAAAAGATTACTTTTGATATAAAAAATATTGGATTTACCCTATTTTCTATCTGTACATTGCTTGTGCTAAGTGTTTCTACATTATACTATCATTTTAACTCTATTTGTATAAATATTTATAATATTAGCCATTAGATGAGAAGAAAAAAAATCTAGTATCAAACATTTTTGAAAAAATGGATAAAAATCAAGATGGTGAAATTTCTGGAAATGAAATAAAAACGTAAGAAAGTTAATTTTAAATAGTTATATTATAATCTGTCAGTATCTCTGCATAAAACAAAACATACTATATGAGCAGCAAATAATTTTTTGCTCACAAGAAATTATTTGCTCACTTGTTTATGATGACATTATTCATAATGATCTTGTTCCTATAATGTGCACAGCTCACCCTTTTCTGTTATCAATAAAATAAGCATATTATAATTCAAACAAGATAAATAAAAACACTTTTATTTTGACATCTACATCAATAATTGACCATTTATAATGTCATAGCCAGTGAAGTGGCTGATAGACCCTATATTTCAAAAATAGATGATAAATATTGAAGATGTGATTAATACAATATGGTATTCTAAGAGGATTAATTTTTATGTTCTTTTATTAGTTATTATAATTGACAGGAGTGTTGAAGAAATTATTCGTGATCATAATGGTGATGATGAGGCCTTCAAACCTGTAGACATCGATGCACACTTGATTAATGTGATTAACGATGGCAAGGTAAAATATATTATATAGAATAATAATATGAAATACCAATTCTTACAGATGCATATGTGTCCAACTGTCCATCCCATCCTGTGATCCCTAGGGACTATGGGATTCCTTGGGATGTCCACCTGTTCCTCTTACAGATGCTCCCACTGCTTATTCTATCCCAAGATCCCATGAAAGTAACTGCTTATTCTATCCCAAGATCCCATGAAAGTAACTGCTTATTCTATACCAAGATCCCAGGAAAGTATCATCCCAAGGAACACTTAAAGTCAACCAAGAGTGCATGCGCAAAGAGAGAGCGTAGCTCAATTAGATAAGTCACTTGGTCAGCTTTGAAAAGCCAGCTAAATGAAGTAGGAGATATCTCATAGGTATAGGAACCGTAGCAGCCGTAGCCGCCAAGGTCGCTATACTTTTTGTTTGTGATAATTCTTGCGCATTTTTTTTGGCAGCCAGTAACTAATTATGTTGGGGACAAAATAAGTTCCCAGGTCTGGTATCAGATAGCTGATTACTGTTAATCTTGCAAAGAAATAAATTGTAAGAATTTTCCAATCCTCGGGGTAGGTGACCTTGTAGCAAGGTAGTCTCGCATGCCAGACTATTTACCTCTTTTTCCCGAGCGTATAGGGAGGGGCATGAGGGTCTTGGCCCGTGAGACTAGTAGCAACAATTATTGTGATTGCTAAAGGGTCTTGCTATGCTGAGCCAGTAAGAAAGGGAATCTTCAATGAGTAATGTTGATTTCGTTTTCCTTCCTAAAGGTTTTTTTTTACTGGAAAGATGGAATAGTCATTTGACGTCCATGACACTAGTGTGAGTTGTACTAGGAATCAGTTTGTAAGGTGCATAAAGACTTTACCTTCTACTACATTCATTGTAACTAAGTGTCTATCTATAAGTCAGGTTTTTTTTAAAGATTCTGTCAAACTTAAAATTTTTTACTTGACAAGGTATGGTTAACTAATCGCCATGATTAATTAGTATAATAATATGATTTTTTTTATCAATTTTACATCAATTTACTAATGTGCCAATTTTTGGATTAATTACATTTAAACCTTTTAAACCCCACCCAACAATGTAGGCGTGCAAATGTGAGAGCTTTATTAGCCTCTACACTTTAAAATTGCTTCCTACAACCCATGAATCTTGCTAGGTTTCAATATTCAAGAAAGGGTTATTGCGGACAATGTTACAAATAATATGTTAGTGATAAAAAGATCAAAACACAATCAGTACAAAATGTTACAAGAAATCAATTTCACAGATTCATGGGATCCAGTAATGGGACAGTCCCATGGGAGCATGGGATGGTGGACAGTAGTATGCTTATATATCAGTAAGAGTAACAACAGGAGAACATCCCATTGAATCCCATGGGGGGACCACAAATGGGATGAACATTTTTTATCATTTCTGTATAATACACACCTGATAATTAAGGCTTGAATATTAAAATTTGGTATCACTATTTTGAGTCATGGTTAGCACATGCAATATTTATTGTGTGTAAGTAAAAAAAAAACACAATGAATTATCACATATTTATTATGTTTTGTTTCGTTACTTTGTGAATATTTTAGATAACGAAACAGGAATTTAACATGTTTATAACAGTAGAAGGTGCCATGCTGCACTATCATGGGATGTCATTTGAGACATTGTTGGATCGTTTCCACAGTAAAGTTATAATGCCGCCTTTGTTAAATTGTTAGCTATTACTAAACAGGGTGTTGTTTGTTTTAATATGCTCTTCAGTAATTAAGTTGTTGTCAATGTCATATTATTGATGTGATCAAGTTGTCAATCATTTCATTTATAATGTAGCAGCTTCATAATAATTACATTCACTGACTACAATGTTATTAAAATAATGAACTTTCTTAGCTGGCAAATCTTTCTGCCAGGATGTTCAGCCTTCTCTCTGCTATATACAGTACACATCTGTAAACCAAAAGGTGTGCAGTTCACACCAAATTAAGCGTGAATCACATGTAACAGTAGTCACACTAAAATATGGTGTGATGCGCACACCTCGTCGTTTTGATGTGAAGTACACACCAAATTCAGTATGAGTTCACACCAAACTCAGTGTGAATTCACACCATAATCACTATGAACTCATACTTACATTAATGCTGAATTATTCTAAGTTATACATTGATTCTTATATTACATATCAACATTATTTTCCAAAAAGAGATTGGCCCAAATATTAATTAGAGGACCAAAATCTTAGTCAACTACCTAGCAAATAAGTGTACAGCACATTTATAAGGTAGTTGATAGCATTGGTTTTTGCCAGCACATGAATATAATTAATGTTTGGTAAAGGGTTCATGTTATTCCCTTGAGTGTGAATTTCACACTAAGTGTGCATTCACATTAGGCAGAAAGTGTGGAAAGACACACTATGCATAGATGGTGGGCATTCACACCACCAGTTTGGTGTGAATTTGGTAGGGACTGTTATAAGCTGACTTGATTTGAGTCTGCCTTGAGAAGGGTTTCATTTGCATTCACACATAAAAAAATTGCACAAGCTGCAGCTAAAATGTTAATCTTTCAGTATAAACAGATATTTCTAGAAGTAAATTCAGGATTCTCAGACTCTCTCATTGTTATTTGACAGTGCTAATAAATGATGATAATAATTAACACAGTTGATATAGGATTGATTTGAATCAATTTGAATGATTTTTTTATAAAATAAAATACTAGCTTATTATATAATATTGCAATAAAACTGTAGCAAAAAACAGTGCAATGTGTAGTAACACTGTATCAGATTAGTATAAAGAATTTCAAGAAAGGGGTGCACAATTAGAGAATCAAGGGGTCATATTCACTTGGACGACAACACCAATTAAAGATATCATTAATTAGTGATACTGAAAGTTATTTATTAATCTACAAGCCACATCTGATATATATATATTATTCATTTGATACAGGAGAATATCACGAGTCTGTTGGCTTAGTATTTACGCGAGTGCCGCAGGCACGAGCGTAAATACCACCAATCAGACGAGTGATATTCTCGGGTATCCAATGGATAATAAATGTATTAGGTACTGCTCATGCGCGAATACCTTGGTAACAAGAAATTTACCTAGGGGGACGTAATAACCCAACGTAATAACTATGAACACAGGTGATATGGAAAAATATTGCCCTAAGCCACATCCTGTTTACTTTAATGCATTTTCTATGTGGCAACAGTTATCAGGCTCTGTTCAGTACCTAATAATATTTAATATTCACCACTTTCATTTCTGGCCACTCTAAATAATGACCAAATATTTTTTATTTAGTTTGTCCTTTCATCATAACATGACACATGAACATAGCATATTATGTATCTGAAAGTAGCTGTTCCAGTATTTAAAGGCCACTTAACATAAATAATTACATTATAGTGGTCCACAACTATGATGAGTATTACAAGTATTCATTAAATAAAAAACAGGAATGGTACTATGATGCATGAGTTGAATGCAGGGGTGTAGGCAGGAATTTTCAGGGGGGGTTCAGAATCAACCTGAAGTCTAACCACACCAATTTTACCACAACCACACCCATTCTGTCAAAGTCACACCCCTATTTATCATAAAGTAGACTTTTGGTAAAACCAACCAGCATTGACTTTTCACTCAAAGTCTACCATGACAGACTAATTAACACTGAATGAACAAATGAAATGACAAATGAATTGAATTGAAAAAAGTGGTCCCATTTTAACACCATGAGGAATTTGTACTGACCACTTTTGAACACATATAGTCAAAGCCAGAAGTCATTCCTCTATTTTTGTTCGCCTTGAGAGTTTAGTGCACATAATTTTAGTATAAACTTAACGACATGCAATCAGTGGAGCCAACAGCTTCACTATTTTCTTGAATCAGCCTGATTTAAAAAAAACAAAAAACAACCAAGCAACAACAACAACAAAAACAAATTTGCAAGAAGAGACTCTACAGTGTGTAAAAATTAAGTTATTAATACACTTAATAGCTCTGAGCTAGAGCTGTAAAATGATGAGCTGCAACAATTGGTGAAATATTATGCAGCCCAGTTATAAGTGTTTTTTTCTTGGTATTGGTTGCCTCCCAGAAGATTTTGCATTTGTTTGGCTAAAAAAGCCCCTAAACTGTTTATTTGAGCTTTTGTGTATAAAAATGTTGTATTTGTACATGACTTCCAAAGTATTAAGCCTATAAACTCCAACAGTCCAATATACTGTGCACTGAACAACAACAGCAAGATTATAGTGCTGGAAAAATTAACTATCAGTGGCTTACAAAATAATTTTCTTTCCGAATTCTAGATGAGGATTAAAATACTTAAAGTTCTTTTGATGTAATAGATTATATATCTGTTTGGCTGAAATATATGTAGCCATACACAGAATACGATATACAATTGTTTCATTGAGGTTCTTTTGTGGTGTGACTGCAGTATCTGTTTATGGCTTCAAAACTATTCTGTCTATATTTATCGTGCATATTTTGGTTGCCCTAGAGAGCACACCACTTGAAAAAAATTAAAAAGCAGTGTGATATTCCTCATCATCCAGGGAAGAAAACTTATAGGAATGTAAAGAATAATATATAATATTGCTTTCAGGGCACTCACTTTTCATTTTTGTTGCTGGCCTATTTTTTATGGAAATAGTAAATGCAGTTTTGAGTAATGAAATTTGTAACAGTAAATTCAAAATCAATACCACCTTTCAATAAGGATGTGGCTTGAGCTTAAGCATTTCTATTCCACCTGACACTTAAGTTAACAGACTTAGGCTATCTACATAGCTGTCAGAATGGGAAAACTGAAGATTACTATAGAGTGAGTCTTTCTATCTCTATGATACATCAATTAATAGAGTGACTGAAAAAATCTATATAACACTGGCCAACATGTGGTGAAATGTTTCTGTCTTATTCCCTCAAATGTTCTTATCCAGTTTTCATGGAAGTATTTTATTTCTTCCTGTACTACTTTTATGCAGCTGTTTAGCCTTCCCAGTATACTTTGGATGCTGAGCTCAGCATTTGGTATCAAAAGTGTAGTGATTTATGGCTGAAAAAAATTTGAGGAAATATAAAAGAAGAACATGTCAGTTATTGGACATGCAATGACTCTCTCTACTAATATTATAACTGACATGTGCTTGATACCAAATGCTAGAACAAATAAATCCAAAACACACTTCCACCTACAATAGCTTCAACTTTGTGAGTAATAAAAAGTCTAATATTCAGTTCTTAGTGAATATTCTGAAGGCCATGCTTCCTGTGACCAGTTGTGAGTATGAAAGAAATATTTCAGCTTTAGCCAATACCAATTGTGTGGACTTAAATGTATGTACATGCATAATGATATTTTTATTAATGTTAATGATAATAGTTACCAAAGTCGCTACAAGTAATCTGAGAAGGATGAAACTCTCCACTATGTTGTTGTAATTCACTGATATTATCAGACATTCCTTACTCTATAATTTTTAAAAACAAATTAATAAAAAAAGGTGTGGTTATTATATATAAGATGGTCAGAAAGTAGTCACTCAAAATCCTGGATCCACCATGCAGACAGTCCATAGTAGAAGCGTGACTCATAATGAAGAAATACGAATTGGCAAAGATTAAAAATTATAACCAATTAAGAATACAACAACAGAAAAAATTAATAATTGTGTCTATGCTTCTCACAAAATAAAATTTCTTTCCATTAAACTCTAGATGATAATATAGAAAATAATATACTTAGAGTTATTTTGTGCAATGGTTTTTTTAATTTTTTTGGCTAAAATATGGAGACCCTAAACAGTTTATTTGAGTCTTTTTGTGTAGAAAGAATGTTGTATTTGAACATGGCTTCCAAAATTTTAAGCCTAAAAACTATCACAGTTGAATATCCTGTGCACTTAACAAGAACAGCAAAATTATAGTGCATGAAAAAAATTATTGTTCAGGACTGTCGAGCAAGTGAAGGACTTAAATCACAACGTCGTCTGATGGACGCACACTACGCAGCAAAGAATCACAGAGGACTGTGTAGTGAAGACCCACTAGCTGGTGTAGGTAGAGTTGGAGTTCCTGGAACAAAAAACCTGTCAGCAGTGGATCAACAGGAAATCTCGTATGGTTGAAGAGTGGATACGGGGGTCGTAAATTCCTGCTCACTCTCCCACTGCCTGGATGCTCCGAATATTAGCTGTCCCGTTAAAGATAGCTCGGACACTTAAAACTAATAATGTGCTTGAGCACCAACTGTCTTTTTAAACTCAGTTAGTCTCATAAATGTAACAACATGAACATGTTGCATTCGTCTTGAAGGACAGTAGGTGAAATCGATCCTCTGACAGTTAGCAGTGGATGTCCTACAATATTTGCTGCCATGAAAACTATCAACTATGTTCGGAGTGAACTCCAATTTTTGAGAAAATAATTTCCGTAAAAAAAATACAGCTGCAATCTAATCTATTAATGTCAATTAATAATTCACTAAAAGTTTGATATTTTCACATGTGTCCTTTTTATTGTATCAAAAGTGATTGCAAGTACAAGAAAGAGAGTGCTTGTCCACATTGTGAGGAATATTCAAGGGTGCCTACTATCAGCATAAGCAGCTATAATATTGTAAAACTACCAAGCAATGGAAGAAGAGGAAATACATACTAATCCTGCAAATCCTGCTCAAAGCTTAATTAAACAAATACGCTATCCACAAATGTATACTTTTACTAGCAACCAGACAACATGGGGATGTACACATGAAAAGGCAGCTAGAGATTACTATGAGAAAAAAAAAGATTAGATGTGGCAATCCCGAATGTAGTATCGAGTGGTTTCACTGGGATAGCTTAATAAATCGACGCTTATTTGCAACACTCCGCTTTGAAATTGTTGTATAACATGTGAACGGCGTTGTCCAGTTTGCAGGAAGCATTTTTCTATGTCGTTAGAAATTCCAAACTCACGAATTAAAACTTGTCTATAAGACTGAAGCTATAGCTTTCATATTGAATACAATAGTCACAATATTCATAATAAAGAAGAGTAATTTAAATAATGAGAGGAATGTATCACTTTCTAGACACTAATAAAAAAGAGAACAGAATGACATTTTTTCTAACAAAGACATAGATTGTGATATAGACAAATAATGGTTGTATGCTTAAATGTGTAAATGGTAAGTCTAATTGGTTTCCACACTAAAGCTTGAGAGAAGGTCTTCCCTAATAAAAAATAATTTGTAGTACATAAAACATTCTAATATCAGTTAACAAATATTTTTAGACTAATACTTTTGTATTTTAATGAATATGTGCTCATTTTCTATCGACTTTCTAAAACACTTATCTAAGTACTTGCAAATATTTCACCATAGTAATTATGATTATAGTTACATATTTTTATGTTAACTTACTTATTTGGTTAAATTAATGAAGAAAACACATATGCCGCTAAAATTCCTAACAGTGTCATTAGTATTCCAGCAGTTAAGTTAATTGATGCATCTGTAAAGACCTCAGGCATACTTGATGAACCTGTCATTATTGTTACTGGAAGTTCAGTCACTGCTGCAAAACACATATATTTACAGAATAGTAATATTAAAAGTATACCTTTGGACATATTGAAGTACTTGTGATAACCCCTTACCAGGTTCGCAAAGTCTAACGCTAACCCCAAGAGCTGCCCTTGATTCCCCAAGAATCACTGGAGAAATACTTAGCATTTCGTCTGTGCATGGGTCAGTGTTGAACATGCTAAGCATCAAATCTTCAGAGTTAACATTGAAAGTTCCTGATAGCCCTTGAAAGTTGTAAGTCAAGTTGACGATGCAATTTTCCAAAATGTCTGGGATGTCCACAGTGATATTATCGTCTACTATCATTGCAGAGATTGGTGGAAGATCTGTATTTGAATAAATAATGAAAATGTTTATTGTAGAATTTGTTTGATAGACATAATATACATTATTATATATTTTTATAGCAAATACAATTAATATTAGGACTTTCAAGTATTTCACAAAACCATCATGGTTTTGCTATAGTTGTGATAGTTATCATGCTAGTTCTATGCTGAATTTTCCTCAGCAGTGGGGTCCGGGGGCTGGACCCCCCCAATAATTTTTTGTCATAACTTAAAACAACTTAAAAAAGTGATTTCTAGCATAAACAACCATCAAACCACAAAACACATGCCCTTGGAGGCAACCCATACAGGAACATCTTCTTACACCTGCACAGTATTGTACTTTTTATATTTATAGAGCTAGTATTAAGACCCACAAGATTGCGATGGCTTACTTTGAAAGTTGATTTCCCCACTCATATTGGCAGCTGGTCCACCAGAAGAAGCGACAATCATAAAATTGTACGTTCGTGAACACAATTCCAGAGTTGTGCCAAACAGTGATTCTGTATTAAAACTTGAAACATTGGCGGGAACAACAGCAAATAATGACCCTCCCATACTATCTGTGAGCGTGACATTGTATTCAGTAACACATATGGAGGCAGGATCTGTAGAACTTATTCCAACAGTGAATGAAGTCAAATTGTCATTTGTATTGATAGTGACCATCGGAGCTAATGATGGCGGCATACCTGTAGCAAATGAAGTAATGCATTTTTATAAAGCAATTACTTAATTTGTTATAATTTCATGAGTAAACATATGATTATAATGAATTTGAAAAGTATATTATTAAAGTATAATAATTATTAACTCATAATAACTCATTATGTTATGATATCCACTACATGTACAAGAAGATTATACTTAATATAAACAGTGATTGAACAGCTATCAAATTTAGTACTCAATGTCTTGCAATTTTGTTACTACTATTCAGTCCAATATCAATGATGCCTTTTCTTTATTAAAGATCATAAAGCTTCAAAAAAGAATACCAGTGGATTGCACTGGCTAAGAAAATACATCTATGCACTTATAGCACCCACATAAAGTTTCAAGTTAACTGATGCTAATGAAGCACTCTTGAAGATAGCTTAAAGCAGCATATATCTGTATGTGTATTGTATATATATAGAAAAATGACAATGTATTAGTGCTTTACTATGAACTTTGCAGTATAACTCACTCACGCACTTGTGTTCGAACACACCACTCATTTAATTTTATTTTATAAACTTTTAAAAATTGGGTGTTTGCACAACTTAGTTTAGTTGTTGAATAGGAGGCGCTGCCTGGACACCCCAGTTTAAAGCCTAATGCTGTGTCCATAGTTAGTCACAACTAAAAGATAATTGAAAGGAAGACATAGAAGGATATAAGCTATTATTATATTTTTATGTTCACTTGGTAAAGTATGATTAGTGTAGAAGTTATAAGGGCTCAAAGTGGGGTGTCCAGACAGTGGCTCAACACCTTGTGAGGTGTTATTTAAGCACTCCATTTTAATCGTGTATACATATTGATTAATATTATTCTTATATTATAAATCTTACCATTAAGTGCCAATGACAAATTAGCAAATACAAGCCCATTAATTGGACTTTTACATACAATAAGAGTGTTGTTTTCAAAATTATTAGGTACAACAAACTCTAGTCTACTCTCATTCATACTAATATATCTTGTAGTGAATCCCAATGCCATACTTGTTGGAGTTGCAGGAGAAACAAACAACTCAGTTCTAGTTATAATAGCTCCAACTGTAAATGTGTATGCTTTAGAGCTAGCAAAACATACTACTGTTAAATTATCTCTGGGACAAAAAAGTGATCTGTCTGTCATAGCTCCATCTAGAAGAATTTCTTGTCCACCAAAACCTAATATCAAAAGAAGAAAAAATATAGAAATGAAGAAGCACATAAGAGCATGCCATCATGTTATTAAATCACATGACAAATTTCTAATTTAATCAAGTTCTTGGTATTCTAGTGTAGCCCAAGAAAGAGTAAAAACCGTATTTCGATTTTAATTGCAATGATAAATAAAGCAGAAAGTTAACTGCCTGAATGGTGCACCATAAATAAAAACATAATGAAACATTGATTTCCTTGGCACATTCAGCACATTGAGTTATAATGAAATGCTGAAGTTAATGACCTTTTTTATTGGCGATCGAGCGTAGAGAGCGAGACACTTACAGGGGTAACACAATCGAAAATCGGGGATGTTTGTTTATTGGCGAGCGAGCGTAGCGAGCGAGACACTTACAGGGGTAAAAATGAAAAAATCGGAGATGTTTGTTTATTTGTTTATATATATGGACGTACGTATGTCATTTTGTACTTTGACCCTCCGTATTTTTGTGTTCGCTCCGCGTTCGACCCCGTCCCAAACTTCACTAAACAGAATCCTCCGGTTTAGCGACCATTACCCGTATCACCTTAGAAATTGAATTGTTTACGGCTTGGAATTGTTTTGCGGGTGCAGTTAAAACTCAAAATCTTATGGGAGCTCCATTTCTATTCAAGTTAGTGGCGGTGGTAAGTTAATGCGCTATTTGTCACAGTTATAAGCCCTACTCAACAGTATTTACTTAAAAATGCATTGTCCACTAGACGAACCACGAAGGTAAGTCTTGCGTAGGTATGTTCAGTTGTGTGAAAGTATTGTGCGTTACAACTACTGTTAAGAATATCACAAAGAAATTTTTAAATAACGTCACTTGATTTTGTTGCTTCTTTTTCAATTCAAACTGTTGCGGGAGCGGTTACTATGACATTGAAACACCTTTACCTCATACGTAATTTAAAAACTCGACTTTATTTTAATAGCTTGAGTGTTAGTTGTTAAAATCAAATTTAACAATAGTGTAGTTTAAGGCTCGCTCGCCATTTGTGCTCAAGCACACCACTAGTTTATTTGTATATATGTATGGACGTATGTATGTCATTTTGTACTTTGACCCACGCGTTTTTGTGTTAGTTATGTGGTCGACCCCGTCCCAAATTGCACTAAACAGAATCCTCTGGTTTATCGATCAGTACCTAGATTTAAATGTTTACCTTTTTGAATCTTTTGGGCGGTGCAGTTAAACTTGAAAACTGAAGGGACTGTTTCATTTCTAGTTCGAGTTAGTGTGCGGATAACATAATCAGGCTCTTAGTCATGTTCTAAGCCGTGCGCAACGTATTCCTTGAAAATCATTAGTCGCACTAGAAACTAAATGCGAAGGTTAAGTCTGTGTAGTGCATGTCCAGTGTGTTCAAAGCATTGTGTGGTACAAGCCACTACTTAGATATCACCAAGAAAACTGTTATACCGTTATTGTTTTGTTGTTTTTTTCGCTTCAATTCAAGTAGTTGTGCAGAGGAGTTAGTTTTTACTGGGGGGGGGGGGGAGGGGGTGGGGGGGGGGGGGGGGGGGGGGAGGGGGGGGGGGGGGAGAGGGGGGGGGGGGGGGGGGGGGGAGAGAGAGAGGGAAGGAGGGGGGAGGGAGGGGGGGTGAAGGGAAGAAGGGGGCTTGGAAGGTGCCCTATGCAACGGATCACGGCTATAACGGCGGGCTGTAGGGGCTGTGCGTATAAACAACGGACGCTTTATTTTCAGTGCTTTATTGTTAGAAGTCAAAATCAAAATATTATAGTCTTTAAAGTCTCGCTCGCGCATTTGTGCTCAGCACAGTCACTATAATTATGTGCGATGCTCGCGTAGCGAGCGAGACACTTACAGGGTAACACAATTAAATCTTGAGTTGTTTACTTTGGGGGGATATATTTATTGACTTGTACTTATTGGTCATTGGGGGTGTGGGTACTTTGACCCTCTCGGGTTGGGGATGGGTAGTTTATGGTGGTCGAACCCCGTCCCAAATTGGCACTGAACAATCCTCTGGTTCTCCGATCAGTACCCAGTATCCCTTAGAAATTAATGTTGAATTTTTTTGCGGGTGGCAGTTGAGGGACTTCATGTTCCCATTGCGTTCTTGGGTGGTGGTAAGTCAATGCGCTCTTTGTCATGGTTATAAGCCGTGCGCAACAGTATTTACTTGAAAATACATTGTCCACTAGACTACTGAGAAGGTAAGTCTGTGTAGGTGCATGTCCAGTTGTATCAAAGCATTGTGTGTTACAAACACTACTTAGCTAAAGAATATCACAAAGAAAATAAACAAAGTGTATTGTTTTGTTGTTGTTGTTTTTCCCTTCAATTCAAGCAGTTGCAGAGAGTTGTTACTATAGCACTGAAATCCCTTTACCGTGTATGCTAAATCCTTATTTTCAGTAGCTTCAGTGTTAGAAGTCAAAATCATTCATATAAAAATAGTATAGTCTTTAGGCTCGCTCGCCATTTGTGCTCAAGCACATCACTAGTTTTAGTAAGTTTAGTTTGTTAATGGTTATTTTTCAATTATAGTAGGATGTCAGTTATCCGAACATCAGTTATCCGAAAACGTCGATCAACTGAAAAACTAAAGAATGACACCCTTTACCTAATTAATGACCAGACCACACACCCCTGCCTGTAAGTTACCTGCACGTGTGGATTACAGTATATCCTAGCATCCGCTTATTTTTTTTCTAACATGGCTCAGCCGAACAAGAGAAAACGAAAAGGAATTGTGCTAACCATTGAAGACAAGCTTACATTTTGTGAAACTGTTAGAAAAGGACAGTCTATGACGAGTGTAGCCCAACAATTTAACGTTGATAAGTCTACAGTTCATGACATCGTCAAGAATGAGGCTAAACTCTACAGAAATTGAAGAAGGAGATTGCATTAAGAAGAGGAAAATTGTGAGAAGGCCTGAGTTTAGTGAACTGTACAAAGCTGTGTATCTCTGGTTTGTCCAGCAATGGTGCAAAGGTTTGTAGTAACATAGCTAATTTGCAAAAATGTTGTAAATGAAACTTTATTAGTTGAGTCTTAAATTGTAATGCATATTGTACTATGATAGGTGTTCCTGTTAGTGGACCACTTCTGATGGCTAAAGCACAGCAACTGTTTCCATTGCTGTATCCAGACATTGATTCCAGCTCCTTCAAGGGAGTAACAGGATGGCTGAAGAGATTCAGAGAGAGGCATGGTGTAATGTATCCATTCAAGGTGAATCGCTGTCTACCCATACTGATACAGTGGAGCCATTTAAGATAAAGCTCAATCAAGTTATGGAAGACAAGGCATATCATTAACCGAGGTGTTTAACTGTGATGAGATTGGTTTGTATTGGATACTAATGCCACAGAAGACACTTGTTACAGCTAGAGAAAAAGATGCAAAAGACTATTAGAAGCCCAAGGACAGGGTCACTCTGATGGCATGTGTCAATGTGACAGGTTCGATAAAGTTACCGTTGGTTTTCATTCACAAGTATGCTAATTCAAGGTGCTTTAAGAATTTAGACAAAGCTAGTCTTCCTGCTCACTACTATGCTCAGAGAAACTCTTGAAGGGATTCTCAAAAATTTTAAAATGGTTCCATGAAAAATGTGTACCTAATTGCCAGAAATTGCTGACAGAAAGAAACCTACCTCCAAAGGCTCTGCTTGTTGTGGACAGTTCTCCATGCCATCCAGATATAGAATGCCTGGAGTCGAGTGATCGACAAATAACCAGCCTTTACCTGCCTCCTAACACCACTTCCATTACTGTCCATCAGTTAAATTTAAATAATTCAGTTATAAATGAGTGCAGCATAACTCCATGTTGAAGTGGTCAGAATTATTACTGATAGTGGATAAGATGAGTGGAAAATCATTTAGTTAGTGCAAGGGCAAAAACTTGAATTTCCTGTAGTCACGTATTTAGGAAATTTAATATTTTCCCCACCTTTCCTGTAGTTGATAGGGCTAAATGCCCTGCACTATAGGACATTTAACCCTATCCTTTACAAAAACAAGTGGAGAAATAGGAAATGTCCTCATACATGACTATAGGAAATTCAAGTTTTGCCCTGTGGAATGTTTTCCCAGCAACATGACACAATATATTCCTGCACATGAAAGCTTTCCTGGGAATAACTTTCCTGTCCTGTCTATATAAATCATGAGTATCTTCTCCAATGAAGAAGTTGAACTTCTCAGGAATAAAGAAAAAACTCAGCCCAAAACGCCCATTAGTAATTACATTTCCCACATGGAATATAAGTTTTTATTATATACCTGTAGTTCAAATTTAGGTATCAGAGCACCTTGAGAAAGAGGATGCCTAGATAACTGAAGTAAACCTTGATAGAAAATGTATTGTAAAGATTTAACGAAAGGGCATGGTCATATAATGCTTTCTATTTGCATATGCAATTAAGACTTTGGATGCTCAGTTAATGAAGTTTGGATAAAATGAAGTTTGGATTAATGTAGTTCTACTGTATTTCTTTGTGTGTCAGTCGTGGTACTGAAATTTTGGTTCTATATTTGTCCAGGAAGATCTGCACAGTATGTGCATATGTTGCTATGCCTGGTATGCACATGTTTCTCTGACTGGTACATTAACGAACAAAACATGACATGTTTATTTCTTTATACGAAGAATATGAAGTATGTTCTTTATAGTCAATTAACCTTTACAACACTGTAAAGCTTGTTGGTTTAAACACTAAGTGTAACTCACATGTTTTGCACAGGACCAAGGCCAAGACTACACAAGTCAACCAATGCTTCATACTTCTGTAATACAACAAATACACACAAACAAAACATTAAAATGAAAGTGTTTTGGATTCATTTACATACTCATTGGTAGATGTTTTCATACACAGTGTTCTCAGGTAGTGCCATGACTCATTCATGGGCTATTTTTACTGATTAGTAGTAATTTTTTTTTAAACATAAGCTATCAATAGCATGTGCAATAGTGCCAAAAGGTTCCATTTTGTGCCTCTGCTGTGGGGCAGCTGTGTGATAATTGGAGAAGAATTGATCACACCCGTAAAAATCATTGAACGTAAAACCGTTAAAATATTTTACATACTGTGTTCTGTTTAACCCTTTTTGTGTTATAACTTTAATAACAAGTCCATACATTAAGAATAACACAAGATATCGGGATGAACATCACTTAAATAATACTTCAAAAGTTTCAAGAGATACCAAGAGAATGACTATCAAGCGCAGACCAATTTTACTCTGAATTATCAGGGCCAGCAATAGTGCGGCTGGTACGGTTATGGTCATACCACATTCTAAGGTTCTCTTTTAACTAGGACCATAGTTGGATTTTAAAACTTAGATTGCCACAGTACATTGTGTGCCACTGTTTGACTGCATAATTTGCAAGTAATAATTATATAGAAATATACTTGTGTATGTGTGTTATAAGTGAAATATCCATAACCACTTTCCTAGCAAAGTTCCTTGAAAAAACTGCACATAATGTACATTACTTGTCTTGTATATACATTATGAGGCATTTTTATTAACTGGATGTATTTCTCCTTGTATGCAAACACAAAAAATGTGCATCAGCAATGTGAACTGTGAGAGAACAAACCATATTTAATGTCCAAGGATGCAAATGGCATGTCTTCAGAAATGCCACGAACACATACATAGCAACACGATGTTGACTACAAGGTTTCCTGAAGCCATTGAGTAGTGTCGAGTGTAACCCCTGCCTGTAATCTAGTCATGGCAAGAACATGGCTTCCCAACCTCTTCACACAAGTGGTAGACATAAGTTGCCTACGTTTCAACCACAGTATTTACCAACACGGCTGGCACAACAAACTATCCTTGTTTTCCCACAAGCGATTTTTTTTTAGATACAGATGGGTGCTCACTAAAATATAATGTTGTATTAACTTTACGTTTTGATTTTAGCCAACATTTAGATCAAGTAAAATTAAGTTTTCTATTTTTTTTTTAGTCAAAGAAGCCACATCAGATTAGATTATGATTAGAAATCTGAGTTGTTCTTACAACATCACTTTAAAGTAAATTTTCAGAAAGTTTGTGCAGAGTACTATTACAAAAAGTCGTTATATTCATGACTTGTACTGCAGAAGTGTGGCAGCTCTGTGCAATTGATCAGCTTCCACTCCTAATACATCCCATATGTAATCCAACATCTCCATACTCATTGTAGTCGGTCATCTCTGCTCATATGCTCTGCTGATTGTAATCTGAATCACATATCATGTATGTATAGCATTGCCTCATGATGCTGTGATCATTGTGATAAACTGAAAGTCATTACTACTGCATGCTCTACTAGTGAGACATTCCTTGTAGCTAGCAAATTTGAATCCAAAGTGAAATAGTATCTGCTAAGTAAATAGTACAGAATTCCTAACAAATCCAAAATTAAGTGCAACAAGATAGGCATAGATAAGCATTTATAATTTGTGACCGTGTACAGGAAAACCGGGCACAACGCGGCGTGCGTAAATATCCTAAAGCTTCCAAAGAATAATTGCCAATTATGTGTAATTATCTTCATTGTGTTGCAAAGTTTGTAAGGCTTTAAATAGCTAAAGCTTTAACTCATATGGACATGCAGTTGGAAACTCACTTTACTCTCCCATCTGTATAAGGAAGTGGTGATCAGGGAAGTGTCCAAGCATCCATCAGCTAAGAGGCCATGACCATGTGTGGCTCTACTAAAGGCTGGTGTGTAACCTTCTAGTAGTTTATGTTACTGTCCATAAACTCACAGGAACCATCCCACCTGGGAACTGGAATGTGGAAATGGAATGTCACTGTTGTGAATACATTCTGATTGGCCAAAATTTCATGGGCTCTCTCTTTCTTTATAAAAACATATATGTGACAGGCTCTGCAAAAACCAGGAATTTTGGCAAAAGTGTCAAAGCTAGAAGTCAGTTGTAAAAGCATTGCACTACTTGTTGTTGTCAGGCTTGACTTTCATGAGTTACAGATGAACTATCAGGTACAGGAAATTTCACATTCTACTCTAGTTTCATGATGTGCATGAAATATGATATGCCCTGGTAATGTAATTCCATGAAATGTGATATTCCTCAAAAATTTCATGAAAACATGAAATTTGGAATTTCCATAGCTATTCCATGGAACATGAAACATGGACTGTAGCTGAAATTTCATGATGTCAGAAATTTCAAATACTAAATAATGAGGATTGTGTTTCCATCTGTTCACATCTATAGCTAAACTTTGTTCAACAGCTGTTATTTGAATATAAATTTTCTTTCTAAAATTAGCTATTTATTACTTAGTCATTTGTTTCCTTGTTTCATTATTATTTGTATATGCATTTTTTATTTATTGTTTAATTTACACTACATGAAAAAGCCCAGTTTACAAGGATTTTCACAAATTGATATGCAGCATACATCACAGTTTCTTTTCTTTTACCAAGACAAGTGTACAGGCACAATAGATCAAGTATATAACACCTGAGGTGTACTAGGCATCTACTGGAGTTTACTGAAGTAAGTTTACAATAGCTACTTGGAATTTACAGATGTACATGCAGGATGTATACACTGTGCACAAAAATTTTTTTTTATTCACATGTATATTATTTTTAATGTGAAGTTTTTGTACATGATGATAATAATAATAATTAATAAACACATGAGTCCCAAGGGAAATACTGGAAATTGTCTAAACCCTTTCACGGTCCTAATAGAGTGTTGCAAGTGACTCCTACCAATGTTGAGTTGTGCCTAGTGGATCAACCGAAAGGAAAGTCTATTTTCGTGGCACTCGATCGAGTTATTTACATATTTTTATTTGTTTATAATATGATAAATGTAACGCCCGTCGGAGACTCCCTTGGCGTTGGGGGTTATAGGACTAGCCTACACAATGGAGTGCCAAGTATTAAGCGATAAAACCGAGGTTAGCTAGGAGGACTTATTAGACAGTTGATTCAATTCATCATTCCAAAAATCATCCCCACTCACGCGATCCCTCACGGAGCATGATTCATCAGGTAATTATGCGTTGGTGATACAATAATTAAGAAAATGGATGTGATTTAGTGCATGCATGACATTTCCCCCCTCTGAGCGAGAAGTCGTCCTCGACAATATTCACACACACACACACACACACATGTGCACAAATGCATACACACACAGTTCAATGCTATAGTTACTGTTCATCTTGCAGGCGACTTCTGGACCGAGTTATTGGGCCACGCCTCATCGATAAATCGCTTGATACATCTGCCACAGCTGACTGAGCAAGTGTCACCTTTTGTCGGCGTTTCTGTCCAGGTGGTATTCCCTTGCTCCGAGTAACATCTCCGTAGGCTAACTATAGTAAGTTCATTGGAAAGTGCATTGCCACTTTACATTTGCTATGTAAGAGAAGACAGAAGACTTAGACAGTAACCAATGAAGACAGAGAAACCATACATATGCCTAAAGCTTCCAAAGAATAATTTCCAGTTATGTCTAATTATCTTCATTGTGTTGCAAAGTTTGTAAGGCTTTAAATAGCTAAAGCTTTAACTCATATGGACCTGCAGTTGGAAACTCACTTTACTCTCCCATCTGTATAAGGAAGTAGTGATCAGGGAAGTGTCCAAGCATCCATCAGCTAAGAGGCCATGACCATGTGTGGCTCTACTAAAGGCTGGTGTGTGTAGCCTAATACTGTAGTAGTTTATGTTACTACAGCTACCCATCCATGAACTCACAGGAACCATCCCACCTGGGAACTGGAATGTGGAAATGGAATGTCACTGTTGTGAAAACAACCTGATTGGCCAAAATTTCATGGGCTCTCTCTTTCTTTATAAAAACATAATATTATATTATATTTTAATGTGAAGTTTTTGTACGTGATGATAATAATAATAATTAATAAACACAATTTTAAATTATTATGACTAAATTAAAAAATATATATGCATTTTTTAGCTTGGTAAAGGGTTAGGCCCCTTGAGACTGCAATACCAAGGTGTTATATCAATGGAATCTAATGGATGCGTTTGTTCATTCTCCTTCATTCATTTACGCGTTCTCATTCATTCATTCATTCTCATTCATTCATTCATTCTCATTCATTAATTCATTCTCATTAATTGACATAACTTACAGTGAAGTTACAATAGATAAATAAATTAATTGATCAAATAAAAAATGTACACTACTACACTGTCCATTTAAATAGCCATTTCTACTATATGGAAACATGCATTTGCCTTACACTGTTCATTTATGACTAAACTGTTATGCAGTCCGACCTCGTTCAACGGACAACCACAATATAGCGGACAAACACAAAACTACGGATGGATTTCCTATTTAACATTGTATATTATAAGGATGAGCGTCCGAGATGCGGACCTTCCGAGTTCCGGACAACGGACAGAATAGAACTCCCACTATTGCTACACCATACAAAAAGTGTTTCACTTAATGGACATTCATTGACACATATCAAAATTTACTACAGTTCAGACAATTTTAACCCTTTCGTTCCGGATCCCGCTTTAAAGCGGGGTGAGACCGGTTGGCTTCTCCGAATTTTTAAAAATAGTTACTTTATAGCTAGAACCTTCAGATTGCATACACAGGTGCCCAATGCATTGGAGAAGCATCTAAAATAGCTTTCAGCCAGGACTGCTTCGACAGTACCTCACAGCAGTTGCGTTTATTTCTTCCTCGGCAAAAAAAAACATCGGTTCTCCGTCGAATTTTTAAAAAAGTTACCTTCTTCACAGCAGCTTCATTTATGGATCCAGTCATCTCCAGAGCTTTGTAGAAGCAGCGAAAAATTGCTTGAGCTCAGTAGCCTTCCATAACACATTGAAACAACCGCTTCTTTGCCGACCAAGACTTTGCGGTTTGACTTACTGTCTTCTCCATTTTTATACAATCGCCAGTTCAACTGGGGACCTCCCTATTACGTACAGTCTTAGGTAATACATCATAGGAAATAAGTGAGCGTGTCGTGTGAAACTATGCAAAAACATTTTTTTTTCAAAGTCATTTTTTGGAAGATGGCGTCTACAAGTTACAATGCGGTGCAAGTTTTAGACTTGCTCTATGCTGACTTTAGCGACTCAGGATCAAGCGGAGAGAAGGGAGACGATATCTAGGGCTATAGGAGGCCCTGTATCAGGGTTGGTGGACCAGACCCCGTCATGAAAATGGGAGTCAAGAAGATGATCGAGGTAAGCTTGTCTTTCTCTTGTCTTTCTCTTGAAAAATAGCAAGCTTCTGCTGTGGAAAGGACTTATTTATAGCTATATTGAGATAGAGTAAGCTGTTTAGCTATAATATATATATATATTTCAGTGGCTTGTGGTTTTTTGAACAAATTCAAATTTTCAAAAAAATTAAATAAAGTTTTTACCACATATACTACTAGGACCAGATGTGAATGCAGTCACCGACCCGAGTACGCAGATGAGGCGACAGGAGCAGAGTCTTCCAGTAATGAAGGATAGGATACCGGACCTGAGTCTTCCAATGATGAAACACGAATAGACAGCAGGTTCCAGTGATGAAGAAGAGGAAGTGGCTCCTCCTGCTCTGAGTTCTGGACGTCCTCGCGGTCGGAGAAGGCGGGAACCGAAGAACAAGAGTTGGGTGGATGAGGTAGGGGGAGAGTGGAAGAAAGATGACAACACACCCATTGATATTCCATAATCGTTTGTGTGAAGGACCACAGACTTTGATATTTGTGGCTGCTCCACCCCCCCCAGAACATCCCAAAAGTTGTAATATGTATTGTTATTGTCGTTGTCTGTGTCTGTGTTTTTGTGGTGTTGTACTGGAGCTTCACACTCGATGTATATGTGTGTGCGTGGAGTTGAAATGTTACCGGGGAGGGAACGAACTAGGGGTGGGGGGGTGGGGTCTTTTCCAATCGGGGCTACTATGCCCATCAGTGGACTAGAATGAAACGAGAAAACTGCCGGGAGACCATGTAATTATCATATTTTAGGGTTGGACATGTTCAGCAGTGGACTAAAATGAAACGAGAAAACTGCCGGGAGACCATGTAATTATCATATTTTAGGGTTGGACATGTTCAGTGGACTAAAATGAAACGAGAAAACTGCCGGGGGACCATGCAATTAGCATATTTTGTGGTTGAACATTTTCAGTGGACTAAAACGAAACGAGAAAACTGCCGGGGGACCATGTAATTATCATATTTTGTGTTGGACAAGGTGTCAGTGGACTAAAACACGAACGAGAACACTGTCGGGGACCATGTAATTATCATCTTTTAGGGTTGGACATGTCAGTGGACTAATATAAACGATAAAACTGCCGGGAGACCATGTATTAGTCAAATTTGTGGTTGGACATGTTCAGTGGACTAGAATGAAACGAGAAAACTGCCTGGGGACCATGTAATTATCATGTTTTAGGGTTGGACATGTTCAGTGGACTAAAATGAAACGAGAAAACTGCTGGGGGACCATGTAATTAGCATATTTTGTGGTTGGACATGTTCAGTGGACTAAAATGAAACGAGAAAACTGCCGGGGATTTTGTGGTTGGACATGTTCAGTGGACTAGAATGAAACGAGAAAACTGCCTGGGGACCATGTAATTATCATGTTTTAGGGTTGGACATGTTCAGTGGACTAAAATGAAACGAGAAAACTGCTGGGGGACCATGTAATTAGCATATTTTGTGGTTGGACATGTTCAGTGGACTAAAATGAAACGAGAAAACTGCCGGGGATTTTGTGGTTGGACATGTTCAGTGGACTAGAATGAAACGAGAAAACTGCCTGGGGACCATGTAATTATCATGTTTTAGGGTTGGACATGTTCAGTGGACTAAAATGAAACGAGAAAACTGCTGGGGGACCATGTAATTATCATATTTTGTGGTTGGACATGTTCAGTGGACTAAAACGAAACGAGAAAACTGCCGGGAGACCATGTAATTATCATATTTTGTGGTTGGACATGTTCAGTGGTGTAGAATGAAACGAGAAAACTGCCGGGGGACCATGTAATTAGCATGTTTTAGGGTTGGACATGTTCAGTGGACTAAAATGAAGCGAGAAAACTGCCGGGGGACCATGTAATTAGCATATTTTGTGGTTAGACATGTTCAGTGGACTAAAATTAAGCGAGAAAACTGCCGGGGGACCATGTAATTATCATACTTTAGGGTTGGACATGTTCAGTGGACTAAAATGAAACGAGAAAACTGACGGGGGACCATGTTATAAGCATATTTTGTTGTTGGACATGTTCAGTGGACTAGAATGAAACGAGAAAACTGCCGGGGGACCATGTAATTAGCATATTATGTTGTTGGACATGTTCAGTGGACTAGAATAAAACGAGAAAACTGCCGGAGGACCATGTAATTATCATATTTTAGGGTTGGACATGTTCAGTGGACTAGAATGAAACGAGAAAACTGCCGGAGGACCATGTAATTAGCATGTTTTAGGATTAGATATGTTCAGTGAACTAAAATGAAGCGAGAAAACTGCCGGGGGACCATGTAATTAGCATATTTTATGGTTGGACATGTTCAGTGGACTAAAATGAAACGAGAAAATTGCCGGGAGACCATGTAATTATCATATTTTAGGGTTGGACATGTTCAGTGGACTAAAATGAAACGAGAAAACTGCCGGGGGACCATGCAATTAGCATATTTTGTGGTTGAACATTTTCAGTGGACTAAAACGAAACGAGAAAACTGCCGGGGGACCATGTAATTATCATATTTTGTGGTTGGACAGGTTCAGTGGACTAAAACGAAACGAGAAAACTGTCGGGGGACCATGTAATTATCATATTTTAGGGTTGGACATGTTCAGTGGACTAATATGAAACGAGAAAAACTGCCGGGAGACCATGTAATTAGCAAATTTTGTGGTTGGACATGTTCAGTGGACCAGAATGAAACGAGAAAACTGCCTGGGGACCATGTAATTATCATATTTTGTGGTTGGACATGTTCAGTGGTGTAGAATGAAACGAGAAAACTGCCGGGGGACCATGTAATTATCATACTTTAGGGTTGGACATGTTCAGTGGACTAGAATGAAACGAGAAAACTGCCGGGGGACCATGTAATTAGCA
>WLWD01001057.1_pt1 | contig 51512 bp, 26 predicted proteins | sample 6712731 | NCBI WGS metagenome assembly WLWD01 (sample SAMN12718690, study PRJNA576275) | sponge metagenome | isolation source: marine sponge | host: Mycale hentscheli | place: New Zealand: South Island, Marlborough, Capsize Point | collected 2014-11-01
TAGAACATAAAACCGGAGAACACATACATTACAACTCACATTATCATTATAGTGATGATAGTGACTGCTGTTATCAATATTCCAATAACTAATCCAGCCACCAACATACTTCCACTGATTGAGTTAAGATATGCTGTTGAAATACTGTTGTTTAAATTAGTGGATCCTTGTAACAATTTCAAACAAGATTTACTAGTCACTTCATTGACGGCCACAAGACAGTTCCTGTTTATCGACATTATTTTCCCAGCTACAGTTAAGTTAGGAGTGTTCTGTGATAGTATCCAAGACTGGAAGTGATGTATTAGTGAAGTGGATGTTACAGTTCCTCTTGGGTTAGAGTAAATAAAGTCTGTGGTAAAGAGTAGCTGCTTACCATTAGTGCTGTAGTTAACAACACTGTTCTCAAAATAAGACAGTGTAATATTGCAGTCTTCACAGAGACCATGCATGACATCGAACAGAGCTGTCTGAAGATCCTTCAATTTAAATGTATACAGCTTATAGTAAAATAGCAAAAATAGTAATAATAATTATTGTTGTTTTTGTTATTGTTGTTGTTATTGTTGTTCTTATTATTATTGTTATTATTATTATTAATTTATTATTATTATTATTATTATTATTATTATTACTGCAAAATTCTAGGACATGGTTTATCAATATTCTTCAGGTAAAAACAGATATCTTGCAGCTGGTTGAATGCATACCCATAGTCATCATTTTATTGGATTTTTTTTTATTCTGTCAGTTATAACATATGTTATGGTATAGGTGCTAGCTATGTTACAGAGTCAGTGAAAGGTCAGGACTATTGATAAAAACTTAAGAAGTAGTGAAACCAGAGTAATAGTTTAGTATAAAAAAATTGTATAGTTATCTACATCTATCTACTTTCATTTAGCCACCAACAATTATGTGCAATATCCCATAATGGCTAAATGTACATAGATACTATCACTGTAGTTCAGCTGTATACATTGCCTATATAATAAATACCTTGACTGTTGCTGCGCAGCAATCAATAATCAAAACTTGAAAGGAACCTACATAAAAAAGTAGCTGTTGTTGGTAAATGTTTGCATAATCTTTCTGATTTTACCTTTTTCCCTGACCAATGTTGTATTTGAGCCAATCCCAGTGTAGCATGTGTAAGTTCCAAACTGACCAGTTGGGTGTAATTGAGATGAGTACCAAATACTTCCACTAGTACTTCTTTATAGTGTCTCAGAGACAGAGTATCAGGACGACCATGAATAATATCACACTCCACTCTCACTGGTCTATTAGTACTTCCCAAAAATTCAATTTGTAGACTTACATAGGGTTCTAAATAAAGCACATGTAATACAAGTGTCACAACATTTCATGTTAATAACATGTGCACATGCTACTACAAGTACACAAGACTTCTTAGTTTCCAACTCAAATGAATAATATGTAGTGATTTTCTCTTCATTTTTCTTATTTGATAAGGACAGGCTTATTAGAAACATTGATTGGGACATTATCATACATGTTAATTTACTTTAATTGAATTATACCTGAAATGAATTAAAATTTATCTTAATGGAAATATTTTTTCTTATTTAATTAAAATTTACCTTAATTCAATTAAAATGTATTGTCAATAACAAAATGCACATTGGTAACACAACTAAATGGAATTGGACCTTACCTAGACTGTAAAGAATAATGATGTGATAATTATAATTAACAACCAGTTCAATTGTTAATAGTTATTTTTTTATTATTAATCACTGAATCTTTGGGTTATTAATATTTTTATTCCACATAAAAATCTTCACAATGTTATTTTTAGGTACATGATCACTTGGTGTTGTCTCACTGCTGTATTGAGCAAGCTCATACCTCTAGTAGTTATAGCAACTGGCCTGGCTTACCAGTTTTCTGGGATTTTACATCTATCTTCTTCTAAGTGAAGCCTACCCAACCAGGTTAGAGCAGCTACTAAAATATCAGCTGGGGGTGTGGGGAGCCCATAGAGAGTTTTACAGCCAACTTTACACCAAGAGTTACCAAACACTAGTACAAACTATTTCAGTAAAGGTATCTAGCATAGTTTGTACTAGTGTTTGACATTTAGATCCTACTACATCTCACCATTTTTAAGAAGAGTCCAAAATACTATAAACACTGGAAAGTCGAAAAAAATGAAGTACGTGTAGTCTATGTAATAGTAATAACTTCGGCAATTGGAATACAAATAAAAGTCTGCATAAGATGCTTCAGTATATGCATAATGTCCTGCAACATCTTCAGTATTGTTATATCTTATTTGATGTGATAGTAATATCTCACTTCCATATGACCTAATGAAACTAAAGTGTTCAGTGTTAAATGATTGACTGATTCCATTTTTGTAGAAATATCTGTAGGGTGTATCATAAAGAAATCTGCTAGTATTTATTGCAAATGAATTGTTAATAGTTAATATATTAAGGGTTGGATCTAGGGCAAAAACTTCGATGGTGTCCTCTGGATTGTACTCTGGAATGTGATGTTGTTGCACTATAAATGTGACTGGAGCATGTAAAGCTAAGACTTCTAATGATGGAAGCCAATTTTGATCACATTCTGATGAAGATCCATAACCATTATAATCAATTGATCCAATTTTTGCTTCATATGTTCCAGCATCAGAGTCAATCATATTGGATATAGACAATGATGTTCCATTGTTTGTTATACTAATTCTATCAGTGTTTGATATGTTTGTTCCATTGTGGTACCACTTCAGAGAACTTACATATCTAGTTAAATACCTGTATGCTCCTGTAGTCAAATTAATGTTTAAAGCTATGTTGTCACCACATAAAAATGATCTTGTAATGGAATCATCTGTGTTCAATAAACCTATATTAATATAATAGTTCTGATAAAAGTAAATATGTGCTAACAGGATTGAAGAAAAAGACTACAATAAAAGCTTAATGAATGGACATTACACTTTATATGAATGCTGGAACATAGATAGGATACCTTCCTCACCCAAAACTTAGCAAATATATGTCATATCAATTTAGAACAATTAAGAAAGATTAATACATGTAATATTTGAATTTAGTTTAAAATTACCTATTTTTACTATGCTATCAGTGCTAGGGCATAACAGAACTGCCTTAGCTATTCCCAAAACAATGCCAGCATAATATATACAATGCTCTCACAAGTCAAACTTTTAATATTGTAGCCTCATGACTATAGCAGCATTGGCCATCTGATCATTTGAGTTTTCTAGGCTACACCACTGAGAGGAAGCAAAATTCAGCCTTTAACTCCCCCCTCTCCCACTCCCTGTGTGTCTCCCCCCTGTATTCATCAATAACCTTACCATGAACTTCAACCAACTTATTCGCTGATCCTAGAAGAGTTTGGTTGTCAAGTACTGAACAGAAATACCAGCAGTATCGAAGCGTAAAACTATGGAAGGTTGTATTGAAACTTTGTTGAGTAGATGTTGAACCTCCATAAATGTGCTCCACTGTTCTCCACTTATAAATGAGTTGTTGAGTAGGAGCAGGATCCACTTCACAAGTAAACTCTACTCTTGAATCAATTCTGAATGGACTGTTTCTTGGGTTAGTTACAATCCTTACAGATAGAGGGAGGACTCCCACACTAATGATGGTTAAGTATATTTGTAAAGCTAAATTAGATACAGATTGAATATATTAACTACAGCTGTCAGACATCAGGTCTTTAAGTTATCTTACCAACAAGATTAGTCACAAACATCATTGGAGAATTCACTTCCACTGTCACCTTGAAAAATTACTTCACATAAAAGATAGATGACTGCCCTAACCTTACTTCCTAATAAAAGTGCTATCCACTGAACTTCTATACTCAAATTGTTGTCAGCTGCTCTACTTCCTACTAGTACAGTAGCTATTGAAATAACAAAATCAAGAGACAACCCCCTATCCTCCTCATGCATTTCTATATATAGAATGAGGAGTAAACTAACTTGAACTTTGCCCTCTGTAATGAGACACTGAACAATCCCATATGCAGGGTAGACTCACAGGGGTTCCCATATGAGATAATATAATGCATGCTTAGATAATTTTTTCATACTTTAATTCATATAATAAATAATGTAAGCTTTATTTTAGTAATTGAACTGACACATGTATATTTTATTATGCATTAATTGTCAACCTTATCACAATACCAGTTTGACAGTTGATAGGACACTGCAGTACAAATATAGATGAAGCTCAAAGAAAAAAGTTTTGCTGCCATCTTTTAAATTTTTTTAATTATATGCAGTAAAGCTATTAAACTACTTTCAAGTCTAGTTACCATCAACAATTAGGTACAGAATAGAGCAACGTTTCCCCAATTTTGTCATCTTATCCACTGCAGCAATATAATGAAACAAATATAATTTTCTCCAGGTAAAGTACAAAATATATATTTTGGCATTGTAACACAGTAAAAAATGGGGTGTAACGGTACACCCTTACTAGGGTGTAATGGAACACCCTATTAAACAGGGGTGTTATGGTACACTCTATGGTGCACCATAACACCCTACTATAAAGTAGGTGTTTAATGAAACACCTTATGGTGTACCATAACACCCTATGATGTATCACAACACTTTATAGTATACTCTTAAATCCTGGTGAGAGCAACTTGTAAAAGCAGTCTAAGGAAAACCTATTTGTTATATGATTGAATTTTGTCAATTTCTTTGATTTACTGAGTCACACTCATACCATTTGTTTATCACACACAGCCACCAGTCTTTAAAATATATTTGAAGTTCTTGCCAAAATACTACATATCTATACCATAGAGACTATTATAAAATAATTAAATGCCACTTATCCCTTTTTACTTCTGTGCTTTATCTTTTGTCTTGTATATCTGAGGACCTTGTACCCAACGTGCATATATTGAATTAGGAAAGATCGTCAAGTAAAATAAAGCCTTGATACACTTCCATAATAGAGTTTTACCTGTAATGACCACCTGATGTCACTATAATTTTATTTGGGTTGTTTTAAATAAATTCTCACTAATAATGTTTATACATTACATTTTGAAGAAGAAAAAAAACAAAAACAAAAGACTATACATGATCAACAAGTGAAGGTTCAACAATAGAAGATGACTTGAGAACAGATCTTCACTCTTTCATGATGGCACACATTCTCTACATCACATACAACACAATCTATAAGTTTTGTTGCAAGCACAGAAATATCAGATTTTCTTTCCACAAGCAGTTATACCCAGCCTAGCCATAGATTAGTATTGCTAGATAGAAATTCAAAATTTAGAATATGCTTAGAATTAACCAGGGCCCCAGAATATTCAGGGTTACGCATTCAATATAATGATAATGTTATCTTGACTTCTTGCTGAAATCTGTTATTTATTTGCATACTTACTGTCCCTTTACCAGATATGAACATAACCATACAAATCTGGTAAGAATAAGCAGGTTAACTAAATAGAAAGTATCTGTATCATTGCTTGGGCTCATAGACAGTGTGTGTGTGTGTTTGTGTGCGTGCGTGCATGTCGTGACTTTAACACATTTAGCTGCATTTAACTTACCACATCAAACATATCAGTTAGGCCCATTGTCAGAAAGTACTTCACCTACACAAACATGAACACATACACATGCCACATAAATGCATACATATCTCCACAGGCACACATGTAATGGGTAAAAAGTGGTATGTAACAAGATATGTTAGACTGCACTGTTACTACAGTGTGATTTAGGAAAACAGGATCAGAGAGAAGTGAAACTACTGCCAAAGAGCGAACATGACGTATCGTGATTTTATTATCCAGCCTCTACTTTTATTTAACTTCTAATGGGATCCAAGGTGTTTGAAGTTACAGAAGGAACTGTGATAGAACAACTGCAGAGATGAGTGAAACTAAGACAACTGATTTTATTCAACAGACACTTATTAAGCATTTGTCAAAAAAAATCCAATTATTTTTAAATACTAATGAATTTTGTAAATATCACAGGTTCTAGCTGTTTGTTTTTTTAATATCGAATCCTCATGAATGTTGCACAACAAATTTTAAATTTAAAGGTATGTTTGGTAAGGGTCAACAAATGCACATTTCAATCTTACAGCCCTGCCTAGAAAAGTAATATGGTATTGCTAGCTTGTAAAGAGAGCTAGCCAGGCACCACTGCTTTGATCATCAGCTCAAGGACAAAATATCAATGCTAAATAAACAGCTAATAGCACTGCAATTCTAATACATGTTAGGATGTTGGCAAACTATTAGCAACTAATAGCATGGTTAGTCGTATGATGCATCACCTCATTCTAATTACCTTACTCATGCTATTAATCCTGACTACCTTAGTTACTCATGTTCAATACAAACTCACATATTATTCTATTTCACCTCTTGCTGTCACTGAGATCACAACAAATCTCTTCATCAAGATCACAGATTCCTACATGATTACACATACAAAGTATACCTATAACACTGGATACATTTCTATAATATTACAGGGCTTCAAGGATATAGACTCTGCTCTATACCATATTCTAATTACAGCACCACTCTAATAGTAGCACCATTTCGCAGTAATATTTTCTTCCTAGTTCTATTACAAACTAAACTGAATTTGGAATTATTCTGTGGTGCTTAGCCAAATATGTACGGACTCATGGCATACATAGATTTGTGGGACTATCTTCTACCTCTATCTGGGCTGAAACTACTGCTTTTTATGAAAGGGAAGCAGAGAAGATGAAATTCAGTGCTGGTCCTCCAAAATTGCCATCATTGCACGAAGATGTGACAATGTACTGATCACTTGCCGAGGTCACAGGTCCAACTCCATCCTAATTGCTAAGCTCAGACCTAATTTTAGAACCAGCTCAAACCAACAATTAATGTTCTGTTCTAATAATAGACTATTTCAGAATCTGAATTATTTTGGTGCTGTAATTAGAATAACTATGATACATTCTATCAGTACATCAGTGTCATGATTTTGCAAACCGTTATTTAGAAGCATAGGGTGTACACTTTCTGACATTCACATGCACAGATATATTTAGGCGAACTTGTAATCATAAAGCTTCTGTTCTCATCAAGTTGAAATCAGCTAAATATGCAATGTGCAGGTGGCTGATAACCCCACCATATGGTAAGCCCAAATCTGACTTAGGTTGCTATTACCAAACAACACTTGTATGAATACCTTTCACTTACGTCGACGAGACATCTTTAGACTGATTAGACTAAACATTTCTTCTGCTTCTGCCTCTGCCCTCTACACAGCCAGAGCCAAGAATAAAATTACTTTTGGTAAAGGGATAACGCTTAACTTTTAATGGGAGGGTAAAGGGTATCTTTATCCTAAATCCCTTGATACTTGATGGGGTAAAGGGTTTTTGTCCTAAAAAGAGTGTCTATTATTGGATCGTGATGTAAGTGGCGGCAGAGAGCGAGATTCTACAAAATGAAAACGGGGACACACAACAAGACATTAGCTTGAGATATGGATACTTTGTGTGAAGGTAGATAACCAATTTTATAGATAGCGATAAGCTCGAGAGCACTGGTGTGATATTGGTTGATAATCAGAACTTCAATAACATTTTTATCTGATGATAACTGCAGTGTTCCTTTTATATGTGATCTCTTCAACTTTAGCCCCAGACATTTAGTACAGTTAAACTGACCTACCAATTGGATAAACGTTGATCTTTTTTCTTTTTTTTTTCATATTCAAGTACCTAGTCATTTTTTTCGGGCTTTGATTTTTTTTAATCTCCTTGTGGAGTATGATATTGTGAAAAGGTTTCATGGCTAGTATTGAGTACTGCATATTCTCTGACTTCACTTTTTTTTTTTTTTTTTGCTTTTGTCTTATTTCATGTATTTTCAGCACAGTTGCTACTACTACTACCACCAACACAAACAACCCACTAAAAGGGGCCGCTGTAAGACGCACTCCCATTTGTCAGCTGCTGGTAAAGGATCAGCACTCATTGAGTGAGTCAGGGAGGAAAGAACAACACAAGGAGTTGTAGACAACTCAGGTAATAATAATGAGAAATTTCACAAAGAGAAAGTAAAGGTGCCAATTTGGAAACATAGCAATTAGAGTTGATGGGCCTGATAAAACAGGCGAGAATGTTACATGTAGGTCACACATAAGCATCATCGGGAATTTACATATTGGCAGGGTTTCATACTGGATTTTTTGCTGAGGGGAGACTTCAAGTATGCTAAGCCACACTCATTTTTGTACTTGGATAGGTGAAGACGAGAACTCGGTGTGTACATTGTGTTGTAATGACTGCTAGAGGGTACTGTTGTGTATGTATTCTATGGCTAGTACTGAGTACAGCATATTTTAAGAAAGAGTGTGATTATGATTATTTTTCTTGAGGGGGTGGGAGGGGGGGAGACTTTCACTTAGAGAATATTCTTCCTTCCCCAGCTCCCTGTATGCCTATACAAAACTCTTGTATTCGGAGGTGCTACATCCACATACATTTCATACAGTTGGTTAATTTTTGATAATACAGGTCATTATATGTGACCGTCTACAGGAAAATCAGGCACAACATGGCGTGTGTAAATGTCAGGGAAGAGGTTGGTCGAATTCTTAAAATTGCATTAAATAAGCTAACGGAAGGGAACGATTATGTAGAATGTATTGAGAACCACTTAAGCTATGACTATAACACTTGGAAACTCAATATCTAGATGCTGACGACTCAGTGCAAAAAAAAGTAAATTTATAATTATTATTATTTTTTTTATGGAGGCCACATTGGGCGTGATTTTTTTGTAGACAGTCGCATATAGAGAAGTGTTGTACCCACTGGACCAGTAGTGATGTGGTTGTTCTGCAGCTTTGTTAGACGCTCAGCGTATAGCACACAGTATGAATGTTTAGCTTCATATTCATAGTCCAGTGATGAACAATCAGTCAGGCTTAAATTTAAACAAGATGTCCTACCCCTCCCCCCTGTTACTAAATTTTTTCTCTCCTTCCTTCTTCATCCTCCCCGCTCACCCCACCCAATTCTCTGTTTCTCCTCCCTTCCATCCGCTTTTATTCAGTCTTTTTTCTTCTTTTTTTCTTTTTCTTTTTTTTTATATGGGAATGACTTCAAATTTGGAACAGTGGTTGACTAATGCAGTGCAGGGATTCATACAAGATTTTTCACTTGAGGGAGTCGATTAAAAGAATGAGAAGTATTTGGAAGTATAATTTAACTGGCGTACAAGTTATAAGAACTGCTGGAGTATACTATTGTAAAATGTATTCATGTTCAGTATTGAATACAGCATGCATTATCAAAAGTATGATTAGAAATATTTGCTGGGGGTAGGGGGGGGGTGGTATCTACTGTATGAATTCCTGCTATTGTTCTGTTACTTCACTTGTAATTGCTGTGAGGAAATTTTTCCCTAAAATGACCTAGGAAAACTTTTAGCTGTGATTGGTAAATAGTGTGGGTTAATTACAAGCCCACATAAACTCACATTTCTGTCTATAGTGTATTGTATACTTAGTAGACTAATTGTATACAACAATTTAGTGTTTCATGTTCACTGCAGGCCACCAGGTTTTTGTCCAGTAGTGATGTGTTGCCTCACGATGTACATCGCCCAAGGTGACAGTAAAAATGCTACCCAGTGTTTTGAGAAGGTTCTGGCAGCTCAGCCTAGCAACTATGAAATATTTAGGAGTACTTGAAGAAAGTGACAGACCAGTTCCCAGATGATATGGAGACTTAGATAGAACTGGGCAGTATCCTGGAACAGGGGGATTTAAAGGTGGGTGTGGTCAATGCATTAGTATCCTGGAACAAGGAGATTTAATGGTGGGTGTGGTCAATGCATTAGTATCCTGGAACATGGAGATTTAATGGTGGGTGTGGTCAATGCATTAGTATCCTGGAACAGGGAGATTTAATGGTGGGTGTGGTCAATGCATTAGTATCCTGGAACAGGGGGATTTAATGGTAGGTGTGGTCAATGCAATATAGAACTGGGCAGTGTCCTGATGCAGGGGAATGTATAGGTGGGTGTGGTAAGTCATTTGTTTAGCTCCAGTCCATAGTTGGTGGTCATATATGGCGGGTAAACCAACCAACCATATAATATGAAATTTTGCTCAGCATCTCATGAGAACTGAATTGTAACCATGTGTTGGGTTTACTTTGATAGAGCATTTTTGCAATAATGTTTCTTTATAACTTACTGCTGATGAGTGCTACTATTCAATAGTGGCTATTAATTCAAGAGTTGTTATTAATGTTGACCAAGTGGACTATAGAGTACATGAATTTACTCCTACATTTGGAAGCCCTATAGTGGTCTAATGCACTATGTGGAATCAGTAATATTTGTCTGCAGCTACTATTCAAGAGTGGCTGACGTTTTATTAAGTCTCTCGAGCTGGGAGGTTAAGTATTGAAGGCAACGTCTAACTGCAAGAATATGGTACTTGGTAATGTATTTGGAACTGATTATATAATAATTAGGCACTGTCACCGAGGGCACTACTGTGTAGGGTCCTGAAGTGCCAGGGTTGTGGCATCCCAAGTGAAACAAGGGTACTACTAATGACGCCAGAGGGACCCTAAACACAGTAGTTCCCAACGGACGCACAGTGTTTAACTAATTTAGAAAATAGCAACGGTAGTCATTGCTAATACCCTGAGAGGCAGGGCACTACATGTAGTAGCCCTCTACCAGGGCACTACATGTAGTAGCCCTCTACCAGGGCACTACATATGTGACCGTCTACAGGAAAATCGGGCACAACGCGGCCCCGACGAAAACATTTTTTTTTTTGCACTTACACACTCCTCGGCATCCAGATATTAAGCTCTCCAAGTTTTATCATCGTAGCTTTAGCCATTCCCGCTATATATCACCTAACCGTTCCCTTCGTTAGGCTTATTTTATACAATTTTAAGAACTAAATCTATCTTTTCGCAACGTCTACGCATGCTGCGTTGTGCCCGATTTTCCCATAGACAGTCACATATAGTGCCCTCATCTGGAGGCACTATGTGATTCAGAGCCCTGCTACATAATACAAAAACTGGAGCTTTTTTTTAATAAATAATAAAAATAATGACAACCAATTCTGAACAACATAAGCAGAATACTGCATATTTAGTTGTTATTTACGATCTTCACAAACATCTAAAATTGGAGTAGCAAAATGGTACAAAAAACGCTTGACTCAAGTTTTTGTTGACGTTCTTGTTGTTTAGGGTTCTGTTGATGCATACTATAAGTCATCACACATTCTGACAGATAAAGTGCTCTTTCTTACTCTCCCTTCTTTCTCCCTTCTTTCTCCCTTCTTTCTCCCTTCTTGTTGGACTTTTCTTTGTGTGTACGTCTGTATGATATGCATAGTAGTCCGGTAATGCCGTCAAATGTCCACGGGCATATTACAAGGCCCTAACAATTCAAAAGTGTCCTATTCATGTTCAATTCACTCACATTAGCCGGATTCATATGTTTGTCACAGCATCTGGTGGGTGCGGGGGGCGAAGCCTCCCGAGCATATTGGGGATATGGGGGGGCAAAGCCCCCCAAAATTGGGCGTGTCGGTCATGTGACTATAACCACAACGGGCTAGGGCTACTTTTCAACCACAGGGAGGGGTTCCCTAGCAGAAAAAGTTTTAAATTTCATAATTTTTTTATTTTGGCATGGACATCCCAAGGGACTTCTCTATCATCCTAGTCCCATGGGACAATTGACGGCGTTGCTGGACAACACTCACTATTAGTTTGCATTAGCAGATATTCATAGGTTGTTGTTGTTTTTTGTTTTTGTTCGTTTTGTTTTGTTGTTGTTAATTTTTACAGTACATTTTTCATACACTAGGTTATTTGCTATTGTGATGTCATTATTATTTAAATTGTTTTATTTAGCTGATCATTATTCTGTGCAAACATAGCAAAAATATATTAGCATGACCCCTAAGTCAGAGTGTGAGTCTAGGGCACACATAAAAGCAGCTGCTGTGGTTTACTGGTTAACCTCTGTGGTTTTGTTTGGGTAGCTAGCACATGTTGAATTACAACATGTGATGGGGACACATTGTTGTCACACCTCTTGCATGGGGTAGACTAAAATAGTACTCCAGCAGTGGTTTAGTTTGTTTCATGTACATATGCCTTTGGGTCTCTTTTCATAAGTACTTGAGGACATCCTTGGAAGGTTTCCCTCCCCCAAAATACCTGACTTGGCTACATATCATAGCTTTACATTTACCGGCATAAAATTGTAGCTTACTAAGCAGGGTAAACATGGGGGGCGGGGGGGGGGGGCTGGAAGGAGGTTTCAATTCTCGTGATGTGTGATGTTTGCTATTCTCTTTAATTGTGTGTGTGTGTGTCAGGCTGTTTATAAGTTGGCTTGGTTAACCTATGTGGTTTTGTTTTTGTGCTTGTTGTTGTGTTTTGAATTGCAAGCATGTGTATGCTAGAGTACACAGGTTGTTTCACACTAAAATAGATTTCCTTCAAGTCTGTACTAACCCTCAGTGTGGCTGCACACTGAGGGTTATAGTTGTCCACTGGGTCTGTCTGTCTGTCTGCCAACAACACTTCTCCGAAATGGGAGCCATTCAGACATCAAAAGTGGCATCAAACTGCACCAATACACAAAGCATTCCCCCTAAAGAATGAAATGTGTAATGGTATACGTACGGTATGGTTCATCCTCAATTCCGGGGACTCCACTGTTCGTCATTGCAAAAAGTTAGACGACAGTCATGTGCTAGCAAAAATTACTGCTGAGGTCTCCTTATTGCAAACGGGCAGTTACAGGTTTATGAAGTGGTCAGTAAGTATATATAGCTTCAGTGAGTTTAAAATTACCAGCCTCATGATGCAGCTATGTGCCATGTGATGAAGCAAGCTATATAATGACCTAAGCAAAATATTTTGTGCTCTGAACATGTATTTTTGCCATTTAGCTAGGGTTCACAACTAGATGCTCTAGTATTCTTACTCTGTTTTGCTAGTTAATAAATTAATCCCCTTCCCTTTTTTCTGCTGTTTTTATGTTTGTCCTTATCTTTCATTATTCCTTCCTTCTTCTGTCACTGAGTCTAGAGTAAGCATTGTTTAGTTTTTATGCTTTTATCTTAATACACATGATGTGGTTGTGTTGATGTAGTTTAGATGTAATTTGCTATGGTTTGGGTGTGGAGAGTGGGTGTGGCTAATATCCTGGAAGTAGTTTTTAAGCCTTGGATGTAAGCTGGCTTTGTGCTCTTAGATAAGTTAATAGAATGGTTTTGCACAGCTAGCGCTGAGGTTCGCACCTTTGTTGCTCTAGTTTCTGCTAAATAAAGTTTGAAATTATATCATATTGCAGCAGTCAATTGAAATATACTAGGTAAGGATTCTTAGCATACAGCTTTGCACCATTGTGAGCTTTGTGTGTGGGAAAGGGGGAGGGGGGGAGAGGGTGTGACATACATTTCAAAAGTTATACTTGTAAGCTGATTAGCTTAATACAATTATAGTCAATTTATAGAAGATGTGGGTTAGATGTCTCTTTAAGGCCCTTTTTGCAAATGACAAACCGGTTTTATTACCTTCCTAACATAATTCTAATTCATTTCCATGGTAACTCGTTCCCTTCCCCCCCCCCCCCCCCTTATCCCTGAAATGTTGGCTCACATACACACTATCACTTGGGGACCTTGGAGAGATTGATTCTAGAAATAGTCGATATGTATTCTAGTTTAATGTTTTTCTGGATTGTTTGTTTTGTGCGGCTTAATTAGATGCATCAAGTAGAGTCTCTTTTCATGACCACCTATCGTTGCCCATACAAATTTTTATCATGTTCCGCACTCAGCTAGTCCCATAGGAACAATAGTATTTGAACTATCCCAATATTTTACCATGTCGCGTCCTCTTCGGCTCTCCAAGTGTTATCACGTCCCCTTTAACATACCTGTCGGGTTACTATGGGCACATGATAAATAAGTTACACCATGCTTATTCACGTTTCAGAAGACAACCTCATCGGCACCTAAAAACTGTTAAATAACCTCTTCTTTGTCTCCTCACTAGTCTGTACAGCATTTTGGCAACTTGTGCCTGCGGCACTCGTGCCAATACTACCAAGACTTGTGATACTATGCCGTATTCAAAGTATAACCTATATTTATTATGTGCCTGATAACTGTTGCCACATAGAAAATGCACTAAAGTAAGCAGGATGAGGCCTAGGATAATATTTTCCCATATCACCTATGTTCACAGTTATCATGTGGGGTCATTACGTCCCTCTAGGTTACAAACTTGTTTACAGTGTTTACAATGCCGTAGCAATAGTAACTATGGCATCAACACATGAGCAGTACATAATAAATTTATTATCCATTGGATACTGAAGAATATCATTCGTCTGATTGGCTGTATTTACACTCGTGCCTGCGGCACTCGTGTAAATACTAACTAACAAACTCATGATATTTTCCAATATCAAATGAATAATACATACGTATTGTTTTCTGTATGCATCCTTTAACCCTTTGCGTACGATCGTCACGAATTCGTGACCGCCGTAACTTAACGCGCGCGTACGATGGTCACGAATCTGTGACACACCGGTGCGTCAAGAGAATACGGCTGTCACGAATTCGTGACAAGCTTTTTCTCGCTCTGTTATTACAGTTACAGAGCGTGCAGCGCGCTAAAACTTTCAGTAGCTTACATAGTATACATTTTGCAATCTCTATTCTACAAAATAAGTCTTATAAAATAAGTATAACTTATATCAAGTGCACCAACTAAATTTTAAAAAAAATTTTTTTTCTACACTTTGTGTCTAGCTATTTTCAAATAGAACATCTACTAAGAAGTAAAGGCCTAAATGAGCTAGAAATAAGCAAACTAAAACTAGAACTTACACTTGGGTGTGATTTCTCTTCATAAATATAAGCTAAAAAAATAGCTAACAAACTATGGCCTCCACGATAATTCCAACTAAGTTTGTATTCAAAACAACTCTATAAACTATTAACTACCGAATTACCATAGCTACAACGCTAGAGGCCGATTATTTGAGGCCTAACACAAAAGAAACACTCGCCCGTTTTCTTTTTCCACGTGTCGAACTCCAACTGGTAAAACGTCGTCTCAGGCAACTAATTTGTTTTACGGCGTGCGCGTATTTAATTACATAATTGCTCGCCAGCGTTCGTCCGCAAAGGGTTAATATACTAAGCCATGAAATTTTTTTAGACTGAAGATTTTGTGTGTGTATGAGTGGGCATGCATTTTTTATGTATGCATTTAAATCCTCTTTTCATGATCACCTATCCTCGAGTTTACTCAAGTTTGTATATTTTTTTCTCTATGCATCCCTTAGTATTAAACACGCATAATTTTATCGCATGAAGTAAGTACTATTATTTATTATGGCGTTGCTGTTTTTGCATTTTTTGTATTCGGTTTGTTTGATAGTGCAGTAATAAATAATTAGTGGCATTAATTGTACAGCACATCTTGCAATTTAATTAGGAGGTCATATCACAAGTAGTAGGGTGAATTGCATGAGGCATGGCCAATTGCTATATTTAACATAATGAGTGCTATTGTGGTCGTTACGATTTGTTTTATTTGATATCAAATGAGTCATGTCCCTGGCGATAGAATGCTGGTATCAAGTATATGTAAAATAAAATTTTAATGAAAACTGAAAAGTTTTGATTGAGAAAGTTCCATATACTTGCCTCATGAAATTTCTCAATCAAAACGGGTCTGAGAAAAAGGAAAGGAGAATAAACGGAAAAAAACAACAAAACAATACAAAAAAAACTTCAGGTCGTTTGATTGAGAAAGTTCCAACATTTACTAGGATGCTAGACAACAATTAAATTATTGATATGTAGTGGAACTCCATGAATGTCTATCCATATCGCCTCTCAATGTGTTATGTAGTATGAGTGACTGTATGTATCTGTGTTTGTTTGTAGGTATGTCTCAGTGTGCTTAACACATGGCATGGCAAACCAGAGGAAATATAGAATGCTCAGACATCATGTTTTCTACAGGTAAGATTTACATATGCTGGGTAAGATTGACAGTGTGTGAGGTTTGAATCAGCGACTAAGGTGCGGAGTAGCATGTCTGGAGATATGGTGATGCAGTTGGCAGTTAGTAGAGCACAGGGATAATAGTAGGCCCCAGTAGACCCACGTTTTGTATGTAGCTCAGGACCACTGCTACAGAATTAGAGCTCCACTCCTATCATTATTAACAATTTGTCAAAATGGAGTCAGTCTTAGACGTCCTTGTTGACTGGTAGTACTTGTGACTGAGTATCACTGTCCATCCTAACATCCACATGAGATGTAAAAAAAAAATACAGAAATAAATCATAGCCAGTCATGATAGAGAATAAACAACACGGATCGGTAATTTTGCTAAAAGTTCAAGGTATAGGCAGCCACCGCTGTAGTGAAAGGATTGATTAGTATATTTGCATTCCATAAGCTGAGGTCACATTTCTGTTTGTGAATATTTTTACCTTTAATTCATTGCAGGATTAGTCTTGTTTGTTTAGACTACAACTCTAGTACAGTGTTCTCTGATGTTCTCATCTGTTATCATGGCAAGAAATAATGTTTTATTATTATTATTATTATTATTATTATTTTAGGTTCTGGTATCAATCCAGTCTCTGATCTTGGTCCCAGAGCCGGTTACAATGCACCAGGATATGAACAATTCAGAGGGAAACTCCCTAAGGAGAACAAAGTCACTAGCCTACAACTCAAAAGTTTATGGGGCAATCATCCAGTTGGCCATGAAGGTACAAACTTGCAACAACAAAAAAAAAAGTTACTTCATATATCAGATGCCGCTCTCCAATAGTTGCTGCCCTCCAATTCAGCCACATATATTCTTGCCTTAGTAGTATAACTCGCTGCCCTTGAATAGTTGGACATGCCCACAAATACTGAGATGATTAAACTACCAGTGCCAAGTACTTTAAATAAATTCTACATTTTTATAAAAAAATAATAATAAAATTTCTGTAACGAAGCAATGACTAGCAAACAATCAAGTCACATTGTTATTATGGATTGTGTAACGTCGCCTTCAAATTGTTGCCATAGACCCGTGTAGAGAAACTGAAATAGTAGGTGTGGCATCCAATTGATGAAATATAGTATGTAATGTTTGTAGGGTTTGTTTTGTATTTGTTTTATTTATTTTATTTTTTGATTGTTTTTTTTTTTTTTTTGGTATTTTGATTGTTTGTTTTTAGCCTGAATACCACATTTAGAGCAAGTAGCTTTATGTACATGAATGTTATATCTTATGAGTAATTCTGCAGCATTTCATCTTGCATAAAGAGCCTATCCTAGCTCAGTGTGACGTGTAGAAGAAGGATCTGGAATACATACATATTTACATGTAACACACATACGACCTATAATGCGGAGAAGTTTTAAAAAAGGAAGAAAAAACTATCTGTCTGGTATAAACTTGCTTGCATTTGAATAATTTGTACTAGCAAGCTAAAGCTTATTTATGTCTTAGCTCTGAATAGTAATAATAACTAGTGGTGCACTCAAGTACGCATTGATGGTGAGCGAGCTAGCAGCAAATGACTTGGTAGAATCTTTGTTACCTTGTACCACCTTTATGATATTAAACAAAAAGAAACAGCTCTTTCTTTTATTATCTCTATGCAGGAGAGTCCTCCTGTGTTCGGCACACTCCAGAGTAAACGGCAACTAACCATGATTGTTTTATTTTATTTTTTTGATTTTTATTTTAAATTTTTATTTAGCAGTTTGAAATATTTTACAATGTTAAATGATATAATATGAGGACAAACTAATGGTATGATAGTGGTGGATTATTTTAGTGACTAAGTCTTATAAAGTTTAATAGTGAATCAGGTAACTTTGAAGGATGATCTAAATAATCATAATAAAAATCATAATAATGATTATAATAATAATAATAATAATGATGATAGTAATAATAATAAAATAATAATAATGATTATAATCATCATCATCATCATGATAATCATATAATAATAATAATAATCATAATAATAATAATCATGAAATCATAATAATAATAAAAATCATAATCATAATCATCATCATAATAATAATCATAATAATAATAATGATTATAATAATAATATTATTATTAACAACAACAACAATAATAAATAGATTTGAATTTTGACCTTGGTGGGAGCCAATAGCTCTCTCCCAATTTAAAAAAACCTGAAACCTCTTGTAGACTTTTGGCTAAATAGATTTGAATTTGACTTATGGGAGCCAATAGCGCTCCCAGCAGACATAGTGGCTAACACAGTTTCGGTGATCACATGATCACAGGCATACTCGGTCTATATAAGGATTGACTTGAAAGCTGACAGAATATTGCACTTACAGCAACTAGCGATGGAAGGATTGTCGTGCACTGAGCTGGCGAACTTTATGCTGGATAACGGAATTTCTGAAAGTGTAATAGATAATTTTGTAACCAATGAAACAACACACAGTAAGAATTATTATATTTTTTCAATGTCTAAACTAAGTTGTCAGTATACTCCAAACAATACATACAATGATTGTGCCGTAGATAATATATGCATTATACGTGTATACCAATATTAGTTTTATACAAACATGTTATAGTAAGTACTTACAATGTTTATTGAACTTATATTAGACCTTATTGGAGCGTATTTTAACTTTGAAATACAGTACATGAAATCATTAGGTTCCATTTTATTATTTTTTCACCACTATATTATTTTTGAAAAAAAAAAATAATAATAATAATATTAATTATTATTATCATCATTATGATTATTATTATTATTATCATCATTACTATTATTATGATTATTAGTATTTTATACCATGGTTGCTGGGGTAACACCCATGGATTAAAAGTGATATTTTCCCAGTGATTTTTCCTGGGGCTATGATATTTTCCCGGTGTGGTGTCAAGCAATTCTTCCTGTTTCCGGCCCAAAATTAAAATTCAATTAAAGTTCAATTGAAGCACGCCAGTAAGTTTACTTTAGCAAGTTTACTTTAGCATTGTAGCTGCCAGCTGTTATCTCCAGATCTAACTCTACCTGGGCTGCTCAGCAGTAAGCAGTAAAGCAGCTAGCTGTGGTAAATTCCTGTGGTATGAGAGCGGCAGGAGAGTTATATGTGGTAGGGCTGGTCCCATATAGGTGGATATGAGAGAGTAGTTGGCGAGCATAGCGAGCGAGACACTTACAGGGGTAACACAATCGAAAATCGGGGATGTTTGTTTATTTATTGGCAAGCGAGCGTAGTGAGCGAGACAGTATTAGAGGTGGATAATGCAAAATCGGGTATATGTTATATATATGTATGTATACTTTTTTCTCCTAAAAACACGGCTATTTAGGCTTGACTCCAGTTTATTCTGAAGCTACAGCATTAAGCAAACCTTACTTTATACTTAAGCTCCAAAGTATGAGAAAATTCCTGCTAAAACGCTTGTTTTCAAGACACAAAAAGTTGATTCGACAGGTTACTATGGCATTGAAGACCCTTTTCCAGACTTAATTTCAAAACTTCGCCGTTTTAGGGGGGATACGGAGTGCCGGTTGTTGGTTGTCAAGAGCCGTTGGTAGTCAGAATGCCATAGTATTAATGCTATGGAAGCTACTACTTCTCGAGGGAAGCTGAGATAAGTACGCAATTCCATATTTGTTAGCTAAATATGCAAAATTAACTCTGGCCTTTCTTTTTTGTAGCTAAGAGCTAGTTAACAGTGACTGGTAAATTCAAATGGTCAGATTGGCTCAAATTTGGTACTACAAAGTTACCACTGCTCAAGAAAATGAGGTAAGAAAGTAATTTTGTATTTGTGTGCTAAAATTGATTGTCTTTTGTTTTTGTAGGTGAGAGCTTGTTGTCAAGAATTCAAGGTAATTCAGATGGTCAAAGTAACTTCAATTTGATACTACAATTACCATACTCAAGAATGATGTAAGTGTAATTCCCATATTTGTTGGTTAAAATTCAATAATAACACTGGTTTATTTTTTATCGTACTGAGAGCTTGTCAAGAGTACTTGGTATTGAGATTATCAAGAATGGTGATGTTTTGATACTACAAAAGTTACCATTAATCAGGTAAGAGAGTGATTTTGTATTTGTTTGCTGAAATCAAATGTCATAACTTAAGTAAGCTAAAAATAGTAACATTTTATGTTACCTAACTATCAGGCTCGCTCGCCATTTGTGCTCAAGCACACCACTAGTTTAGATATATGTATAGACGTACGTATGTCATTTTGTACTTTGACCCTCGCGTTTTTGTGTTAGTTTGGTTGTCGACCCCGTCCCAAATTGCACTAAACAGAATCCTCTGGTTTATCGATCAGTACCCGTATCACCCTAGAAATTGAATTGTTTACCGTTTTGAATTCTTTTGCGGGTGCAGTTAAAACTTGAAAACTTAAGGGACTTCCATTTCTATTCGAGTTAGTGGCGGTGGTAAGTCAATGCGATCTTTGTCATGGTTGTAAGCCGTGCGCAACAGTATTTACTTGAAAATACATTGTTCACTATACTACATCGAAGGTAAGTCTGTGTAGGTGCATGTCCAGTTGTGTCAAAGCATTGTGTGTTACAACCACTACTTAGCTAAAGAATATCACAAAGAAAACTTTTAAATAACGTGTATTGTTTTGTTGTTTTTTTCCTTCCGAGCAGTTGCAGAGAGTTGTTACTATGGCACTGAAATCCCTTTACCCTGTATGCTAAATTTAAAAACTGGACCTTATTTCCAGTAGCTTCAGTGTTAGAAGTAAAAATCAATAGTATAGTCTCTAGGCTCGCTCGCCATTTGTGCTCAAGCACATCACTAGTAGTAGCAGCAACTATGGTATAAAACAGTTATGCCATGGCAACATCGGGGTTATGGAATATCACCGCCCTTATCCCTCGGGCTTCGCCCTCGGGATCTGGACAGTTATATTCCATAACCCCTCCTTGGCCATGGCATAACTATTACATAAGTAGTAGTATTATTAATAATAATATTATTATCATAATTATTATTATCATAATTATTATTATTATCATAATTATTATTATTATTATTATTATTACTGTTATCATCATTATGTTATTGTTGTTGTTGTTATTATTATTATTTTATTTTTTTTATTTCTTTATATTATTATTACTATTACTATCATCTGGAGAAAACTATTTGCTACCAAAGTCTTAGAGAAATTTGCTCGCCATCTTGTGAAAACGTACTATGTACTAGACGTACGACATGACAATTTTCAGATACTTTGTTTCAATTTACCATTGAACTAGTTGTGCAATCTTTTTCCACAACTTAATTTTTATTCTATTGTACAGTATGTGTGTGTGGTGTGTATGTATGTGTGTATGTGTGTGCATGTATGTGTGTGTGTATGTATGTGTGTGTATGCATGTATGTGTGTGTGTGTATGTGCGGGTGTGTGCGTATGCATGGTCGTAGCAAGTGATCTGGCAGATCCATCGGACCACTTTTGAGATTAAGATTGGGTGTATCAGATATTTAACTGGGCATATGCTACATGCATGCTGCTGAACTGGATTTTTTGTGGAACATATGACCTCATCTTCTCTTTCAATATAAACCTTTGTTAACATCCCATATTTTTCAAGAGCCACACTTATCATAGCTTGACTGCACCCACTCCCTGGCCTTACCATTTCAAGTGCTTGCTACAGTGTGTATCATGAGTCCAGGGGATTGCGCCTGACTGTTGTTATTTAAATCAGTAGTGTGTGTGTGTGTGTGTTCCTTTATTTTACTTTCAGTTGCTTTATTTTTTCTCTCTTTCTTTCCTTTTTATTAATTTTGGTCCCTCCCTTCCTCCATCTATCCCTTCCTTATTTTTTTTGTTTAGTGTGTATCATGTATTCTTAACCTCTATGTATGTGTTGTGTGTGTGTGTTTGTTTGTTTGCTTCATCTTTTCTCTCATTGTCCTCTTTATCCTCCCTCCCGCTTAACTTGGAACAGTCACCCTCCATTAATTATAATGTAAAGTTAACAAAAAAAAGTGTGTATGTGTGTGTGCGTGTGTGTGCATGTGAATTATTATATATGGAAATGTAGAAACAATAAAAGCAACAATTAACTCATTATCCAAACTATATTTTGTGTATATTATCATGTATTCTTAACCTCTATGTATGTGTTGTGTGTGTGTTTGTTTGCCATTGTCCAAACTATATTTTGCTTCATCTTTTCTCTCTTTCTCCTTATTCCTTTCTTCCTCCATCCGTCACTCTCTCCCTTCCTTCATTTTTTTTAAATGTGTATCATGTATAACTTGTGTGTAAGTCCAGGGGATTGTGCCTGACTGTTGTCAAGTCAGTGGCCAAATTGATCTTGGAACACCCTCACCCCTCATTAATAAAAATGAAGGAGTTAACAAAAAAAAACAAAAAGTACATGTGTGAGTGTGTTAGAAGACAGAGACTCTGTACTAACCACTATGATTTAGCAGAGCCTCCTCCTGTCTTCTGGCACATATAAAAGCAGCTGCTATTTGTAGGAACTGGTCAACCACTATGATATGGTTGGGGGTGGATGGTACATGTTGAATTACAAGCATGTGTTGGGTACTAGTCTCATGCCAAACTCATGATGGTGCGTACTACTACTGGGAGTATCATATAGATTAAAAATTAAATGGTACATTCACAACCTTCTTTGGGATATGATATTGAAAGCTTTAAAATGGATTAGCATGCTCCAAAAAATATAATGAAATGTGGTTTGCACACACAAACACACACTATCACTTGGGGGTACCCATAAAGGATTGATATTAAGCAAATTACAGTTGTTCTGTTTGTTTGTTTGTTGTTGTTGTTGTTGTTTTTGACCCAAGTCCTAGGGATTTTTTGCTTGGGGGCGGGAAACGACACATGCGCAAATGAAACTTTAATGTCTATGTACGGTGCTTCCTGCTTAACACTTTTGTTCCTGACTTATATCGTGAGGTCATCGATCTCGAGTACCTCAGAACGCTTTTTTTTTTTTTGGCTGAAAACTATTTTCGAAGTTTCTGTAAGGCTTTGGGCTCCTAAAGTCTACATTAAAGGATGAATTATGAATTCAGGCTGAAATTACTTTTCAGAAATAGCATATGATTAGTTGTAGAGTTGAGGGGGAAAATCCCAGTTTTCCCCCCCTCAGTATGAAACCCTGCAAGTACTGTAGATGCATGCGTTTAGAGCCTCTCAGTTAGTAGCCCTAATCCTGAGTTGTGTTGTCACTGTGTGTATGCAATACTTAGGATGCAGTAATGCTTGCTCACTAACATTTTCTCATTAGTGTTCTTTGACTTGTGCAATACTTCTTGCTCTACTATCCTTGAAGTGAACTTATTGGTAAATTGTTGTATTATCTGTTTCAGGATTCTTCTAGGAAGATGTCCAGGATATCTAAGTAACTATTATAACTAAACTGATTCCTTGTTTCAAAATTTCCAGCTGTTTTATTTTTTTTGTGGTATTTTGTAGTCATATTCATACATTATTTTAATATTGCCAGTTTCAGTTATTCAAAATAAAAATTTATTTAAATGTGAATATCCAATGGTGCAACCAGTCGATATATGTGGGCAATATATCAGAAATGAATCAGAATGCTTCTACTTTGCCCACCTATCAAATTTTGCATGCAAGCATACACATTTATTACTTTAAATATACCTGTTTGGCTAGAGATAGACATAACAAGGTTTTTATTGAAGCTCCACTAGCCTTTATTTGTTGTAATTCGGTTCATCACACTAACAGTGACCTTCATCAGTGGATGACAAACAATAAATAACATGGTGACATGAGGGTGGTGGTATAAAGTATAAACATGTTAAGATATGTGAGAAACAAGCACACAGTTTGGACGCACACACGCATACATACACACACACTCACACATATAAGCTCCATGGAGCTGTCAAGTTTTCTTTTATAATGGGATGTTGCCATATGTGAGGCTGTTATCCCTGCGGTGCTCTGTCAATCATTCAGCGATAGCTCAAAACATGCAAGGAGTGGCTGTATTAATTGAATTCGCGAAGGGAACCAACTTGCTGAAAAGATAAAAAGATATATTTACCAAATTTTGTCAGTGATGAACATACAACTGTTGATACACTTCCTGTGAACATACGCCAGGCAGAGGATAGGTTGTGTTATAGTGTGGTAACAAACCAGTCTGACAGTTGAATAAATTATTGTATATCTTCTCAGTTCTGCACACACACACACACACACACACAATAATTGTCCTCACCAATTAGGTGCGCATGTACAAAATACTTGTTTTCTCCAGTTCTTGTGTGACTGATTAGCTACTTAATACAGTAGAATGTCACATATCCGAACACACTGGGACCGAGGGGTGTTCGGATAATAGAAAAATGTATTGTAGAGTGCTATGAGAGGGTGTGGTCAAGCAAATTATACGTGACTGCACGTGCCACTATTGAGTTTGGGTTATTTTCGGACAACTGACATTCTACTGTATGCAGTTAAATTGTCGGAAAGATAAGTTCATTAAAAACATCTACCAAATTAAATATTTTGTACAATTTGCTGTGTGTGTATGCATGTTTGTATTGTGCATACATGTTGCTAGATGTTACCTGGTGGTTTTTGTTCAATTCATACATATGCATAAAATATACCTACGTGGATATTAGACAGTTTCTAACATTGCCTCGAAAGTACTAATTGTATACAATAATCAGCATAAGAACTTGAAAGCACAAAAACATAATGCTCAACCACAATCTTTGCTACGTATGGCACTGGAACACATTATGGCTACTGCTTTATCATGTGCAAGCATTTGATAATCCAATAGGATTCAATATTATATTTATTGTACCCTTGATATTTTATCAAAGTATTTCCACATATTTGTGTTATGATTTCCCATATTTAACACAACTTGTTAAATGCGCTATGTGGTGAAACTCCACATTCTGGAACATTAAAAGAAGGAAATTAATCAATTATATATACTCATGATTGTGTTGTGAACTATGCATCATAATTATACTTCTACTCATGCAATGATTTCCACATCACTACTCATGCATTTGCGTAGAGAGCAAAATCAATGGGGAAATATATTGTAGCTAACTGGTGGAGTAATAATATCACGAGAAGTACAAGAAATCACTTATTGCAAATACATATGGGTTCTCTCACCATATTATCACTCCAATTTGGCACGTAAAAAAAACGGTGTGCTATTAAATGTTTTTCCGTACTCAGTATAATAAGTATACGTATATATAAATGTGTGTGTGTGTGTGCGCACCAATTTACATGCACTAATCTGTATCAAACGTGTGAAGGGAATGTCTCCAGTATTATTGTTCTTCATTCTAGTACAACTTATTAGAAAATAAACTACCAGTGTTTTGTAAATGTTCAGATGACCCAACTCCCTATCTTGGACAGCCCTCCAACCTTTCCAAGACGTCAAGTCAAAGTAGTATTAGAGTGCAATTTAATTTAATAAAGAGGGAACTATGTGGCTATCCTGGGGACAATCATGAGCGGCATCAAGTGATCTTCATTTTTATAATAGCTAATATTTACCAATTTACATTCTCCTTTTTTTGCTGTGATCATAAAATCAATGTTATTAATCATTATAATTAATAATATTACCGGTAATAATAATAAAAAATCAATTTTTTAAAAATAAAGTTATTCATTGCAATAGAATACATATTTTATAACACAAAGTGACAATAAAGATGTTGGATTTTATGCACTGGTCATCAGAGTTCACAGCTTCAGTGTCACAAGACTTCAGTCCATCAAGCTACATAAAAACAAAAAAACAACAACAACAACAACAACAACAAAAAAAAAAAAATATAGTATCAACTTCCAATCTGAACTTATACACTTTGCGATACGTAACCTAATCCCACCACCTTCATCACGCCACAATCATGCATAATTCAATATCTACTTTCATATCATGTGTTCAGTCTCACAGTAGACATTGATAGCATAACAACAACAAAAACAACAACAACATCTCTATTATTATTTCAATGACACAATACTACAATAATACAATGTTATGATAAAATACAGATTGAAAATTTTGATGCCAGCTAATATTCAACCAGAGTATTGAAATACATTGCAAATACATACATAATACTTATAGCACGAGTCAGAGTGCAATATGGGAAAATATTTTAGAAGCATGCAAAATATTTTCATGAGCCGAAGAGAAAGTGAAATATTGTGTGAGAGTAAAATATCATTCCCATATTGTATGAGTGTGATAAGTGATTTATTGCTGCCTTGATATTTTTTCTTAACCAGTTACAATACAATTTTAATTGATTTTACTTGCTACGTGCATGCTTATTCGAGCATTCAATAACAAGCATACACTATGGGAAAATACAGAACGCTCGCGTGATGCAGAAATATTCAAGCAAAAAATATCATGGCTGCAATAAATATATATACAGTAGAACCTTTCTTATCCGGGCGCCTTGGGACCAGTGGGTGCCGGTAACTCTGAAAGTGCCCGTATCTCTGAGACAATGTATTTTCAATCTAGTTACACATGTCTGGAAAGGTCACTAGAATGTCAATCCACCCACTCATTCAATTGATTTTGTCCAGATTTAGGCACCCGGATAATAGAGGTGAGGAGTCCGGATACGAGAGGTTCTACCAGTACTCTATGTAGCTAAAAAAAAATGCAATTACCGGAAAATTTTTTAAAATTCCAAATTAAATACAATTGTATGCATTTTTCTGTAATTGTGCTGCGTTAACAACAAAATATATATGTCCAACAAAATTCCTTTTGTCTCTATTGTGATCTGATGTTCCCTCAATTTGTGAATCATTTTTCAGACAACAGTCATTACTATCACAAACTCACTGATTAACAAACCGTAATAATATTAACTTAGGTTCTATCCACACTTTGTACGTGCATTAAATGGAATAAGCTCTAGCGATACAAAATAATAAGCACAATGCTCTCATACACTGGATATTCTATTGTTTCAGCGAGAACACCATACGTGTGAACACTCAGTGGTAATTGTGTAACACCTATCTAAAGTACCACAAACCTAATCAACAAACACAGTTAGGCAACTGGGCTATCATCGTGATGAGGTATTAGCCAAGACGAGCAGAATTCACTAATCAAATGGTACTGTCCACAGATATTGTGCCAATTTTTTTCCTACCGGATGACCAGCTCAGTTAGAGAAATAAAATCCAGCAATACTCTTAAAAACAGCCACATATCCAAGACAAGGTGTAAAATAGAGCCAGGATATTAGTTATAAAAATATATATTGGTTTATAACTAATTTATAGCCCGCGGGCATAGTTACCGCTTGAAATTTCTATTTGCAGTAGTACGGCTGCTGGAATGGCAGGGAAAGAGTCTGTCTTTTATTCATTAAAAGTGCTGTTTCAACAAAACAGAAATGTAACCGTAATGCACCCAAAAACTATATCTTTAAATTAATCTAGCAAGTGTTAGCTTACACGATTCAAGTATAGCTGATAGCTAAATATATTTTTTATGGTAAAAATAAGTCTAGATAGCCACCTATCCCTGCATACAAAATAAGGTTAACACGTCGCGGTGTAGATACTAAAGTAAACCCTGGCCAAGTTCCAATTGTTTTGTTATAAATGTTTAACTACTGAGTTGCAAACCTAGCTAGGAAACGCTTCTGTCGCAACTGCTACTAAACCTCAAACGTTCGTAACAAAACAAAAACGTTTTGCTCGCTACCTATGCTCCTTACTTACAGCTAATTAGCTAAGTGCAATAAGAGTAAAGTTGTAGCTAATTGTTACACAAAGAATACATAACAAACTTGCTATTATTTCCACCACTTCTGTTTCCCCCCTATTTTTCAATGGTTGCTATGAACAATATCAGAAACCAGCTCATCAACAGGAAGCCACACCCATCATCTGCACCCACCACACAATGGCCGACAGGAAATGGACCCACAGGTGACGTCACAGAACCACACCCCCAACCCCGCAGCCGAACACTACCATACCCCCAACTCCCCACCACCATGTTTCTAAACAAGAGTCAACCTCCACAAGGCACACAACAAGAAACAACACTAACCGATTAAGCGACAACTGGACAGAAGACGGCACTGAACCAGGAGAAGCCACTCCCACACAACCACCCCCATCCCCCGAGATAGCTTCACAGTAGCAGGGAGCATGGACCACGATGAAGAGAGAGGCAGACACAACACCTGTAACGCAGCTACAGAGACCATCTACAACAACACGATAAAAATGATTGTGAAGGGTTGCGATCAATCAAACACATTGGGACAGATGATTAAATCTAAACTTCAGTAAGGTCCATCTAATCCTAACCAACCCAGTACTACAGACTGATGCACTGAAGGAAATGACACCCGCCCAACCCACCCAACTAACCTTACCCAATTACTCCACCTATCCAACCCCTACCAATCACACCCACCACTACCTTACCCCCTACCCCCCACCCAATTCACCCCATGCCCCTTACATGTGCCTTCCGAGGAATCCACAGACCTTGTCCTACAGTCAGGTGACTGCAAACAACAGACCTACAAACACACAAACAAGAAATAATAACAATAGATACAATAGGAATAACAATTTTTCACTAAAGGGGAAATCTCATCCCCTAATACTGATATAGATAGCTAACATACGTAGTCAACTCAATTAGCATACACGTAAGTGTGCATGATTTGTGTGAAAGATCATCTACACAACAACATACACCTAAAGCTCTCCTGTGCCCCCTCCATTCACATGCAAGCAGATTATTTTTTTCATACCCATAGCCAGGGGGGTTCGGTTTAACCCCTTTTCAGTGACCAGAAGTAAATAATTAGCCACAATATGTACCTCGTAGTCCAAAGGCCTAGCCACCACAAATGTATAAGACTTGCACCAATTATCCCAGGTACCACAAGGCATGCAATTGCAGCTAGCTCTAAGCACACAGGTAAGTCAAGCTATGTTACATTTAATATTTCAATTTAAATTCTTAGTTACAAGGCATATGAACCTGTAGGAGTTTGAGTATCGGTTCATATTTTGTTGTTATTAGAAGCCCACTATGCGAGAAGTCTATTGCACTATCTCAGTGGCAGAGAATCCAGGGGGCAGATGAGGGCTTGAGCCCCCTTACTTCTTAGGAGGGGGACCCCCCCCATATTGTGGGATAAAGGAATTTCAGAATACTTCATAGAGGTTAAAGTCAATTACAGCAATCAAATTTCATATACTCTTAAAAGTATTAGCTATTCATGTATAACATGATGCACTCTGAGTGTATGATAGCCAACCTGACAGGTGGCCGTTAGCACCCCCCCCTCTCACTTTTCATATGCTGTCTCTGCCACTATCAGTTAAGTATTCATCAAGGCCGTAGGAAGTGGTATGGCTGGTTGGGTTTTGGCCCGACCACTTTTTCTGCGAGACCACACCCCGACCTCACCCGCTTACTGCTTACACTACTCAGAGGTCCATTACCGCGTGCTGTTCGACACCAGCCACGCAACTTAGATTTTCCTGAACCAAAGTTTTGGGAAGGATAAGCCCGTATTAAGGAGGGAGTTCCCTCTGGTTTTCTAAATGGCCTTTCCTCCATTCAAAGGTGTAGTGCTCTGCCAGACCTCTGCCTCCTTGGATACAATAGAAGAAAATAGCTAATAGCATCTCGTGCGGGCTCTCAAGAAAGGCCAAACTATCTTATGTTCACAAGGACCATTCGTATAAATGTTAAACTTTAGTGTTTTTGTATTTTATTGTATTTCTAAAATTACGATTTTGAACTTTATTGAGACCACACCCATTTCCTGGCCAGACCACTTGAAATTTGCTTCCTACTGCCTTGTTCATTCAGTATTCAATGAACTTAGCTATAGAGACTAAATTGGTGTCATCAATATAGATAGCTATCTACATCAAATTTTTTAATTATGTGTAAAAATGATTGAAGAAAACAAAACAGTGGATGTGGCTTTCGGTGCAAAATTAGAACCCCTAATTCAAAGTGCTCACAAAAACTCACCTTTTATAACTTTCCTTGCTAAAACATGTATGGCAGCTGAGCCCCCTCCCGCCATCGCGTCATAGAGTTATACGTCCACAAGTTAAGTCAGAGTAGACGTCGTCGCGTATTTTTTCCCCGCCCACAATATCCAAAGCTCTGAGGAATTGAAGAGCATGCGTGCAGAGTGGGCGGAGTAAGTTTGTTTAAATTACTGTGCGCCGCTCCAGACTATTCGTAGCTAGTGAGCGTGGGGAGAAGTAGTGGGGGTTGTGATGGGGACATCCAACAAGTAAGTTGTGTTAGTGTGACTTCATAAAACATATTTTCCTATTGTATTGACTATCTGTAAGTTTGTTTAAATTACTGCGCGCCTCCAGACTATTCGTAGCTAGCGAGCTAGCGAGCGTGGGGAGAAGTAGTAGTGGGGATTGTGTACCTTTACCTAATACATAGTTAGTGGGTAAAGGGGAGAACCATGTCCCTTTACCTATTACATGTCCCTTTACCTATTACATGTCCCTTTACCTATTACATGTCCCTTTACCTATTACATGTCCCTTTACCTAATACTTTTGGTAGAACCATGTCGCATTACCTAATACATAGTTAGTGGGTAAAGGGTAGAACCATGTACCTTTACCTAATACTTTTTTACCTAATACTTTTGGTAGAACTATGTCCCTTTACCTTATACTTTGGTAGAACTTAGTCTGGTCAAATGCAATAGTATGACCTGTTCTGCTGACTCATCATACATTGGTGCGTGAAATGTCAATTTTACCACAAAATGCGCACAATTCTGCAGCACGCGTTTCATATTTTTAGCTTGTTAATTAAAGTGTGGATGCAGAAGGTGCAATGAGGAAGAGCATGCAGTTACTTGGTGTCACTGAAAGAAAAGATGAAAGAAGCTATATGTGGAAGTCACTCTGATCTAACAGCTTGAGTTGTTGCTCCAGCTCAGATATTTTGTGAAGCTTAATAACGTCACAGCTTCTTTTCTAGCTAATACCATATAATTTCTTCCTCCGCTTCTTCGCCTGAACAGTAGATAGATCACTCCTGCATATGCAGCAAGTCGCCATTGCTAGCCCATCTGAATGCTGCAGCAGAGATCCGATTTTTACACGCATTTTATTAGGATAGCGCGGTTAGCTAATGGCCATTGCGGTTTCCCCCACTTAACGTGGGGAACCTAAACAGGTCATACTATTGCATTTGACCAGACCCTTTCCCCACTATGCGGTAGGTAAAGGGTCTGGCTAAGGTACATTTACCTAATACATTTTTATTTAATACTTTGGTAGAACCATGTCCCTTTACCTTAGTGGGAGTCAGCTGGTGAAAGAGTAAATTTGAAGAAACTAAAGCATTTTTATCATGGTTATATGTATACTAACATCTCCCCAACTACTTGTTTGTTTTTTTTATTTTGTAAATCATATGTAAGCAATTTGTAAGCCCAATATTTCGTGTGGGTGTTTCTGTTTTGTTTTATTTTTCACTAGTGCCCAAAATTTCTATTGGTAAAGGATATCAGTTAGTAGTTGGTAGTAATCAGGTAAAGGGTTTGGCTGGCTAGATGTTTTTGCCCATTTCTTTGCTAATGGAGTTTGCCTTGTAATGAATAATAGTTGTGTACTTATACATCATGTGATTGTAACTACAATAATTACCTAACACAGTATCAGTACAATTATTTCGAAAGGCCTGATCAGACAATCACATCTCAATCAGTTAGCCTTGACACTTGGTACAAATTGACACTATAAAATGTTACGTAAATTTAGCTAGAAATGGAGGTATTGATTCTTATGTGATAATTTATAATCTGAATATTTCTGTTTTCATGCAGGTGTACTTAGTAACCTAAAACAAGTCCCTGTAGAACTGTGGCTATCTGGAGTATTCACAGATGTGAGATGTTTGAGTAAGTGATTACCTAGGGGGTGGTCAGTTAAGTACTAAGTTGCATGAGCTATGCACATCTGAAGTTTTGTGTGTTTGTAGATTAACTTTGCCCTGCGTTTAGCTCCTCTTAAATTCACTTTATTCTAGTCTGAATACCTTGTCGTGTCATGCCCTAGGTCTTTCATTGTGTTCCTCCCTATGTACATGGCTTGAGTCATGCAAAGCCATTTCTAGCATTTCTTTTTACGCGTAAGGTAGATGTTGAGTCTTTAACATGACGCTGTCCCACCCATATAGTAGAGCCTCATTTTTCCGACTGTGAAAACATTTGGGAAAATATGTGAATTTTAAATAGGAAACCTATCTGATTGAGAACACTGACATTTAAATGATGTTGAAAATTTTTACCAGACAATACCTGTATGACAGAGATAGTGATGGGAAGGGGGCAGGAGGGAGTAGCCCTCTTATCAATTTAAGTGCATACTAAGGTGATATTTATGAATCATCACTTTATTGCCAATGTTTGTCAAGGCAACATAACGATTAACTAGGACCTGTATATAGTTTGGTTTGGTAAATGGTCGTCATGCTAAAAAGTAATGCCTCTTTAGAATACTTTGGCAAACAGTGCAGGCTCTTTCATTGAAGTGAAGCCAGTGGGGAAAAACTAAACATCATAGTTCAGAAAGCTAAAATGTGGTATTTTAAGAATTTCAAGGATCCACTATACAGCATAGTCTGGCTTTGCCGACCCTTACCTCCTTTTAATATGGTGCGGGGGAGGAGGAAAGGGTCTGGGGACTTTAATGATCAGTCCAGAGCGCCAGATTCTGGCGCTAACCACCCATTAAAAATATTCACCGCAACGCTTGTATACTTCGCCTCAAAGAGATTGATACCTTCAAACCAGAGCGAGGTCGTTTGATAAAAAGTAAGGCAATCTTTTTCACTACCATGCAATACAAGCGCCTTCTGAGACTGACATAGCATATAAATTGCAAAGTGAGGGACCTCTCTTGGATAATAGACTGCAGGACTACCCGAGTGTCCATAATTAGGCTTAATTAGCGCATGCACAAAAATTCATTTTGAACTGGTCATTGGCACTAGAGTCCCCAGACCCTTTCCTCCAACCCCGCACAATATTAAAAGGAGATAAGGGTTAGCAATGTCAGGCTATATGCAACGGTCATTGAATGTCTTTAGGTAAAGGGTTTTCATATTAAAATATCTTTTTTATAACTAAAAAGTACTTATATATATGTAGGCCACATAGGAGTTGTATTAATATACAGAGGTCTCCACTAGTTTCATGATGGTACACAATGTTTCATAGAGCAGTCAGGTGTGTAGAGTGCAACCTAGTCTACAAGTTATCGAGGAAATGTGTATACCATGGCATATCTGCCTTTACTTGGTAAAGGGTCTAAGTAGAATATTAGAATTAGTTGTGTGTGTGTGAGGAGTCGTTACCAACTAAAGTGAAAATAAACATAGAATGAGGATTTATTCAGTGATTGTGTAAATGCTTGGCTGTTCAACTTTGAGTATTTAAGAAAATGATAACTAGAGTGAGTGTTTAATAATGGAGTCAATTCAAACAAATACATTTGGTGATTTTTCAGCATATTATATGATCAGTCTGAAATTGAATATTTATAAATATTTAATGTTATTGTTATTTCCATTTAGACGAGAGTGTGGAGACCTTCAGTGCACCAATTTTCTCAAAATGTCCAGAAATTTGAAGAAGTGACTGAAGGTTATTTCTGTGAACAATACAAGCAAACTATAGTGAAGTCATGAACATGATTATCATTTATTTTACTCATATTCATTGTTTTTATTGAATGTACTGTTATAAAAGAAAGTATAACAAAGAAAAAATATGAGAACTGTAGGGGCGTACTAATAACACTGAAAAAGGTGCCCACTAAACATTACTAAGGGTGTACTAAAGCACCACTAAATGTGTTCTGGATTACATGCTAGAGGTGCATGCATAACACTGTCTAGAGTGCCACACAAACGCCTACGGAGGTGTTTAAGGGTGTTTCATTACACCCTACTAGGGGGGTTAAAGGAGCACCATGTGAGGAGTTGTAGAGGAGGCGCCGTTCTAACACCCCATAAGGTGCCCATTAAGCACCCCATTTTTTACTGTGATATGTATTGTATCATCTTTAAAAATGTTAAACTTGTCTTGACACATTAAAATAAAATAAGTTCTCTGGCTTTCATTGCTGCGGGGCTAACTTGCTGCAGGGCTGAGGGCTGACCATCTCTGTGGGGCTGACCACTGCTAGGGCTGACCATTGCTGCGTTGACAGACTGAAGTACATGATCACTTGGAAAAATAACTGTGCGGGGCGGGGGGGAGAGGGTGCGGAAGGGGGAAGGGAGGACGAGGCGAGTGAGATGCGTGGACCCAGGAAAAGTACAAAAGTACTTGTATGCTGCTCTCACTATCACTACTAGATACTCTAGATACATACACATGTAGATTGCTCCATGAACTTAATGGAGTTGTGGTCTGTTGACTTAAGAATATGGGTCACACAGTATAACATTTGCTTCAACTTTTAGAATAAGCAGTCATGTCCAAAATTGAAGCCACACCCTTTGATTGTTGTGTACAAAACTACAGTTGCAAAATATTGATGTATACCCCCTCCCTTCCCGAACCCTATTTGTTTATAGAATGTATCTCCAATTTGTTAGAGTAAATTGTAGCATTGTATTACTAGTTAAATACAACTTCAGTACGATAAACGTGACGACTCAAGGCAGCGCTAAAAGAGGTCACTAACTGAAGAAACCTTGAGTACTATGTTAGTTAGTCAACTTTATTCTGAAAATGCAGTCTGCTTGTAAGCTAGTATAACATTCCCAATGCCATTAACAAAATACTAATGAACTATTCCATAAAATAAAATACTGTAAATTTCCAGTATGAAGAAGCCTTTAAAGAGTTGGATTATGACAGTGTCAGTGATAGGTTTAATTGTCCTCAGTACCCCAGTAGATTTTCCTTCAAACAAGGATTGAATCGTCACTGGAAACGTATCCATGACAATCCCTTGGACACTCTTGCATCTCAAACCTGTAACAAAGAAGGGAAAGTAATCACATGTTACCAAAGGTCCAGTGCTCCTTTCAGGAACACAATGCTGTTTTCACTACAGTACAGTACAGCACTTGATGTTACACTGCTCATCTCTACTCAATAAAGGTCTTAAGTAACCATTAAATAGGAATGCTTAATTAGAAAACTAAAATATACATTATGAATGTAAGAACATAAAAAAACAAGAAAAGTACCTCTTACTAAGATGAATGAAAGAGACCACAATGACACTTTATATACTGTATACATATGTAATGTGCAAGTGTATACAATATATAAGTCTGTACATGAGGAAACCAGGTGTGACAAGCCCCACAATAAAAACTTTAATTTGTACAGACATAGCAGCAAAAGCTCTACAATTTACTCATGGGCTGATACAATAATTTGTAAAAATCGAAACTATCATTTCTCAATGATTTTACATGTCACAGTTGTTCATGCCACAGTTGTTCATGCCACAGTTGTTCATGCCACAGTTGTTCATGCCACAGTTGTTCATGCCACAATTGTTCATGTCACAGTTGTTCATGGCACAGTTGTTCATGCCACAGTTGTTCATGCCACAGTTGTTCATGCCACAGTTGTTCATGCCACAGTTGTTCATGCCACAGTTGTTCATGTATGTGCATGTGATACAGAGAGTACATATGATTGCAACATTGTGCTCGCATCTATTAGGGAATCCTGTACAACATGGCATCAAAATGTTGGATGGTTTCACTAAACTTTGCTCTGATTACAGAAATGGGGTGTTGCTTGCCAGTCGGAAAGCATTCAGATGGACTACTTTTGCTACAAACAATGCAAAAGTAGTAAATTTAAGAGCAATGCAAACAGTGGTATAGGAAGATGATTCAGTATGGGTGGGTTCTAAGGGCAAGTGTTTTTTTTTTTGTGGTTTGCAGGTGTTCATGCGAGAAATCACATTTTTAAGTTGTGTCAGAATATTGCTTTACGAGCACTCGTAAAGCAATTGAAATAGCACTCGCCAAGTACGATACGGTTACCCGTACTATTACTAATACTACAGTAATAGTATAAAATTGTATTCGATAACCCACACTTTCAGCAATGAATTGGCGGCAGAAATGATTAGTTCAGACAGTTACATGCTTTACAAGAGGGAGACGGGAGAGGTTTAAAGAAAACTTTTTTTTTTGTCATGGCAAATAATCTGTCATTCACCATAACCCCTAAATACAATCCATTAGCTATCTATTCTACACTGCACATCACAGTATTTAGTACACCTACTTGTTATCACACAGCATAAGTGAATTCCTACTGTTGTAGTCCTCTTCTCCGTTATCAGTAGCACAAAATGCAGCCTAGCCAACAATGAGCAACCAACCACCTCCTACTTCAATCTTGCAGGGTCACCAAGGACAACTTCCACAGAGGTCGAAGGTGAAAGCTGGCAACAAGAGTGCGTGCATAGACATTGCATGAGGTCAAAGGTGAGGGTCAGCCGTTCTGCACATAACGTCTTTTGGAAATATTACTGCGGCAGCAGAATATTCTATAGCCTGAAAACAAGAGCGGCAAAATTATTTACTAGGAAATTATTGATGCGATTAGGAAATACAGCCGCCTGCAATAATAAGTGAGAATCATTGTTTCTGCCCCTGAAGGATGCCACAGCACCTGTAACTTGACACTAATCAGGCATTTAAGCACCTGTAACTTAACACAAATCAAGCATTTAAGCACCCCATTTATCAATTCTAATATTTTTATGCATAAAATCATTACAACAAAACCAATACAAACATAGTCTTTTTCCCAAGGGACTTAATATAGTTATAAAAAAAAGTTGTGCTAAATTGTAGTATTGAAAAAACCTCAATTTTGATTATTACTGGCAATTGATCAAGTTGATATGCAAGAATTGCCATGGGTAAAAAGATTGCTACATGTAAATTTTTAGTTCATGCTAAGAGTAATTTTATAAAAACAAAATTAACCATAATATAGTAGAATTATCCTCCACATCTAGTGAAGAAATGGTTTTGGAAGGACTAGGCATATGATAAGTTTCCACCTGGCCACATTATATGCTGTTGTTGTTTTTTAAATTGTCATTTTTTAGACTGCAGAGTTTAAATGTCCCCTTTTTTAGTACCTCTTGTATCGTGTAACGACCAATATCTTTGTAACCTTACTATTAATTTCAAATGGACTAAATAGTCCAAGTATGATAAAGCTTGTCGGTGAAAATGCTTGTTGCTATTCCAATTCCTAGAAGATAGACAATGTGTAATTTGGGACCGGTGAGATCGTCATTGATTTTTATCCCAAGGTCCACATTTTATTATAGTGTGTATTAATGATGAATCTGTAAATGGCATTGTAGTTTTGCCACCCAGTGACATCATATATAGTAGTATGTGAATTGATAATTTATTATTTGGTGTAGCCCACTGTTTAGAGTAAAGGGTCCCACAGTGCTCATATTAGTACTGAAAGGCTTTGGTAAAACTTGCTAGTGTAAGTTTGCAAGATGAGATGTTAGTCCTGTGCATACACATTCAGGCTAGAGAGTGCATGGTACTAGCACATTCTTTTCTGGTTCTTTCATTAGTGTTTGAAGTTTCTATAGAATCCAGAGCGTAGTCAGGTGGGTGTGGCTTCATGATGACTGTGATATAGAGATGCTGAGACGACATTGTCAAAATCACACCCATACTCTGTGTGGGGCTAGGGAAACTGGCATTTTTCTGACACTTTTTTTTTGTTTAATTTCATAGCTATTCATAGCTAATGTTTCTGAAAACACATTGGTGAAAATGGGTTTACTCTCCACCATTAAGAGTCAATGGGAGAAGTTTCTCAGAATTGTAGTCAAGTTATTCTAGAATATATAATTACTTGCAAAAATCCCTAAAGTGACTGATCTTGACTTAAGGAGACAACCGAGCTCATTATCATATATAGATTAAACTCTACTTCACAATACTTAACACACCGTACACATACAGTTGGACCACTGCTTAAATAACCCAACCAGGATGAGTGCAGCACAATTCATGATGTTATATTTATGCTCTCATGACTCCAATGCATTCTCTTCTCTCTCTCTCATGGTGGACATTCCAATACACACAAAGGCAAATGTCCACTCTACTACGTTCACCGACTTCAACTACATAATTTCATAATTATTTGCATTTAAGCAAAATTATTACATATACACATAAACGAATAGATTAGAATAAATCCCAAGAGTTCTTAGATGTGTGCAAAACTGATAAAGTAGAACCTCCAAACTGAGACATTGGGACCAGGTTCTCAGTTCATAGGGTCCATTTGGCAATGTGGTGATCTAGGACAGTAAATTGCATGGTATTCTAGAAAACCTATTTAAACAGACATAATTGAGAGATATTTTATTCACACACTAAAGTATAGCTAACTGTTTTGTAATTATGCATAAAATATTGCATTTTTAATTCTTGTTCTTTAACTATCTAAAACACTAAAATATAAACACTCATATTCCTGTTAGAGAGTATGTACAAATATAATTGCTGGCCTCAAAGAGCAGGTTGTTCGTAAATATTATATTCTTCAGTCTCCACTGGCTGCCTTGTCCGATAACGAGGATCTTCATAATGAACATCCACAGTCTCATACGCAGCATTGGAACTCAATTGTATATCTTGGGATTTTGTAGTGGCATTCAGTTCAGTTTCATTTCTTTGGTCAAGAGGTTTCTTGCATTTCTTTTTTCTACTACCACATAGAGATTGGATTGAATGGAGAAATAATATTATTGCTGACAAAAACTGCTCTTAACATGAACTTATAAATGAACTCAAGATCATAAACCAATGAATTTTACATTAAATATGCAGAGGAAGTCAATATAGTCTCATAGATTTACATATATTACACATATTATTGCTCCAAGTGAATATGATTGTGTAGGCTAACTGATAGCTATGTATAGGTAAATATAAATAGTTTCTGTTTCTTTATATTGTTAGGAACATTTTAGCCCAAGAGCTTAACTTATAATCCTCTCACATTTACTGCTGTATTAAACATGTGACAATCTTGTGGACTGTTGCTATATGCAATATGTGTTGCTAGCAACCCTCACATAAAATAATGATGTAACATACAATAGTGATACTTATATGCATTTGTAAATGTGATTTAAACGAGTTTAAAATAGAGTTAATGGTGGAATGATAGTTAGGTAAGTATTGTTTCAATGAAGTTACAAAGCACGGTGCAAAGGGTGTGGTGGCAATGACATATTTGTATCATGTATAAAACTGTTTGCTACCAATAAGATGAGACAAAGTGGTAGGTCAGAACAGCAGTGGCGTGAACTCCACCCCCTCAACTATGCATGTACATGTAGTTAAACATGTTGCTATGTAGTCTGGCATTATTAGAGGTGTGGTCAAATAATAGTACAGACACCTGTTGTGCTGACTCAGCATTATAATTCACTACTTCATGGTATGTGTTTCTCCTGAACTGATCATCCTATTGCATTTGACCAGACCCTTTACCTGTGAAGCGGTAGGTAAAATCTGCTATGCCAGACTAGTGGCTATGCTACATAAGCTAATTGGAGGAGCCTATCAGCCATAGAACAATTTCAGTTTTTCCTTTGAAACTCTCCACAATCTTATCTTGACTTGCTATTGCAAGACTTCTATGTCCAGTGCATAAAGATAAATGTAGTAAATTTTCTCTTGTTTTCATGCTAACTAACCATAGTCTGATGATGCACGAAGATTATCAATGAATGATGCTGTGATCGACTCGACAGTACACAATAATAGTACTAAGTAAGCATGTGACAATAAAGAATTAAAACAAAAGTAAAACCAGAAGTTATACTTTTTTGAAGGGTTAGAACCTTTTTTGACATTGTTTTTCTATATTATACAGGTTAAAACACTCACAATAGGCAGTGCTAACAGCTAATGTCACAAGCAGTGATTTACAGAAAAAGTTGGGAATGTAGTTTCAAAATGTGTTAAATAATAATTGTTGATGGGGCCCCAAGTCTCAGAGGCAGATCTAGGTCTTGTTAAGAGGGGAGCTCTTTTCAAAAAGGGGTGAAATAGCTATAGCTACTTTTGGAAAAATGTTGGCCATATAGTATTTCCTATGACTATAATATTCATTCACACAATACTTAGCATTATAATGTGACTGTCCATAACTTAAATGAATGAACTGCTAAAATCAGGAAGGAGAAAATTAAATCTAAGAACAAAACCAATTTACAAGGGTACAGGGTTGGGGTCAAATACATGAGTATTTGCATTTACCTAATGTTGATGTGTAATTTGATTTATTGTGCCATTAGCTCCACTCTTCAGAGTGTGATAGATAGTGCAGTTGCCAGTTGTTATATAATAATAATTATGTCGGTTAGAGGATGAGTCCAGACATACACTTTCTAAAAAAATATGTGATCAAGAAGGTAATAAGCTAAGGGGCAAACTGCAGAGGAGGTTAGGGGTGTTGTTATCTACATAGAACTGATAGCTTTGGATTTTCCCAAAAATCAGCCTGAAATTTAAAAAAAGTAGCACAACAAAAGGTCTTAAATCATCATTCGGAGTAGGTCCATACTTAAATCAATGGTTAATTGCCTGAAATCTCAAAATCAAAGTGTGACAGACTGACTGACATACAAGTGGACTAACAGACAAAACAACTGCTACATATTACCCTCTCACACATTTACGCTGAGGGTTAATACAAATATAAAGTGATCATTCTTTTTACTCATTAGTGACCCAGCACAATATTCTCAGATAAACTATACATATATATATTATTCATTTGATACAGGAGATATCACAAATCTGTAGGCTAGTATATACATGAGTACTGCAGGCGCAAGAGTAAATATGGCCAATCAGGCAAATGATACTTTGTGGTATCCAATGAATAATACATTTATTATGTATTGCTCATGTGTGAATACCATATCAACTATTACTTGTGCAGTAATCACTTGCATAACCTGGGGAGACATGATAACAACATGACGTGATAACAATGAACACATGTGATATGAAAAATATTGCCTTAGCTACATCCTGTTTACTTTAAAGCATTTCCTAAGTGGCATAGGGTCCGTTTGGTAAGTAATAAATTAAAATAGTGCACACTTTAATAGAACATAAAACCTGAGAACACATACGTTACAACTCACATTATCATTATTGTGATGATAGTGACTGCTGTTATCAAAACTCCAACAACTAATCCAGCAACCAGCATACTTCCACTGATTGAGTTGAGATATTCTGTGTTACTCACACTGGCTAGTGTAGTTGAAATACTGTTGTTTAAGTTATTGGATCCCTGTAACAATTTCAAACAAGATTTACTAGTCACTTCATTGACGACCACAGGACAGTTCTTGTTTATTGACACTGTTTTCCCAGCTACAGTTAAGTTAGGAGTATTCTGTGATAGTATCCAAGACTGGAAGTGATATATTAGTGAAGTGGATGTTACAGTTCCTCTCGGGTTAGAGTAAAGGAAGTCAGTGGTAAAGAGTAGTTGCTGACCATTAGTGTTGTAGTTAATAACACTGTTCTCAAAGTAAGAAGATGTAATATTGCAGTCTTCACAGAGACCATGCATAACATCAGTCAGGGCTGATTGAAGAGCCTTTAATTTAAATGTATATAGCTTGTAATAATAGGAAAAATAATAATAATAATAATGGTTGTTGTTGTTTTTGTTATTATTATTATTATTGCAAAATTCTAAGACATGGTTTTAACAATACTCTGCAGGCAGAAGCATATATATCTAGCAGCTGGTTGAATGCATGCCAGTACACATCATGTTGTTTGTTGTTGTTTTTTGGTATTCTATCCATTGTAATGTATGTTGTGGTATATGTGCAAGCTATGTTACAAGGTCAGTGAAAGGCAAGACTATTGATAAAAATTTAAGAAGTAGTTGAACCAGAGCAATGATTTAGTATAAAAAAATTGTATAGTTAAGAAGTATAGTTGAAGAAGACATCATATGGATCCTCAGTTAGACCAGTCATGGAGACTATTGTAAGAGAGGGTGGGTAGGAGGGGTGGTGTAGGGGAGAAGCTGGCTAGTGTAGGTGGGGCTATCTACTTTCATTTAGCCACCTGCCACATCAATTATGTGCAATGTCCCATAATGGCTAAATGTACATAGATACTATCACTGTAGTTCAGCTGTACACATTGCCTATAATAAACTACCTTGACTGTTGTTGTGCAGCAATCAATAATCAAAACTTGAAAGGAACCTACATAAAAAATAGCAGTTGTTGGTAAATGTTTGCATTGTCTTTTTGATTACCTTTTTCCCTGACCAGTGTTGTATTTGAGCCAATGTCTGTCTGACATGTGTAGGTTCCAAACTGACCAGTTGGGATAGTGTAATTGAGATGAGTACCAAATACTTCCACTAGTACTTCTTTATAGTGTCTCAGAGACAGAGTATCAGGAATACCATGAATTATATCACACTCCACTCTCACTGGTCTATTAGTACTTCCCAAATATTCAATTTGTAGACTTACATAGGGTTCTAAATAAAGCACATGTAATACAAGTGTCACATCATTTCATGTTAATAACATGTACACATGCTACTACAAGTACACAAGACTTCTTAGTTTCCAACTCAATGAACAGTTGGTAGTGACTTTCTCTTCATATTTCTTATTTGATAAGGACAGGCTCATTAGAAACATTGATTGGGGCATTATCATACATGTTAATTTACTTTAATTGAATTATACCTGAAATGAATTAAAATTTATCTTAATTGAAATATTTTTCCTTAATTGGATTAAACTTTACCTTAATTGAATTAAAATTTATTGTCAATAACGAAATGCACATTGGTAACACAGCTAAATGGAATTGGACTTTATCTAGACTGTAAAGAATAAGTATTGACGTGATAATTAAAATTAACAACCAGTTCAATTGTTAATAGTTATTTTTTGCTAATTACTGAACCTTTGGGTTATTAATATATTTATTCCACTAGAAATCTTCACAATGTTATTTTTAGGTACATGATCGCTTGGTGTTGTCTCACTGCTGTACTGAGCAAGCTCATACCCCTAGCAGTTATAGCAACTGGCCTGGCTTACCAGTTTTCTGGGTTTTTACAGCTATCTTCCCCATATGAAGCCTACCCAACCAGGTTAGAGCAGCTGCTAAAATATCAGCTGGGGGTGTGGGGAGCCCAGTTTTACAGCCAACTGTACACCAAGAGTTACCAAACACTATAGTACAAACCATTTCAGAGAAGATATCTAGCATGGAATAAACCACTTATTACACTAGTCAGAGTGATATGGCTAGATATTTCAATGTTAGGATTTATTTTTACTCTGCCTCTGGCTCTTGAAAATAAATTAGCCTGCTCCTGAATTATTTTGCCATATCACACTCTGACTGATGTAATCAGTACTACCCAAGTATAATACACTTCCACTTTTATACAAATACAACTATATCTAAGCTAGCTTCATAGTTAGTATGGAGCTACACAATACTCAGTTGCTTACCAGTAATTCCATCCTTTTATTTTTGACTTTCTACTGAGTATTTATCTGAAAAGTTCAGTTCATCAGGACAGACTAATCAGATAGGCATGCATCAGGATGGATGCATAAATACAGTGAGTGTCCCTGCCCAAATTGGGATGGTTGGAAACTATGAGGTTTGTACATAAAAATGTGCCCACATACAATGCATACATTGACATGGTCAATGAGCGAGCATAAATACTCATCATTCAAGACCTATCTAAGCATACTTTATAACTACAAGTACAACCAATGGACTTATGGCTACTTTCATTGTTATCATATCAAAATTAAGCTAAATATTTTCAGTACTCAATTAAATGAACTTCAGATTTTGTTCTTATAGCTATAGGAACATATCTATAATTAATAATGGATTTGCCTGATAACCTAAGGTATCCACTCAGCTTACTGCATAATATTACTTATGTGCACATTATGAATGCCAGCTTTGCAATTTTTATTAAAAGTGCATCTTTTCAGAACATGTGAAAATGAATTGTTTATATGGCTTGTATCAAATACATGCACTAAGATCAGTATGTATTTGAATTTAGATCCTACTACATCTCACCATTTTTATGAAGAGTCCAAAATAGTATAAAAAGTGGAAACTCAAAAAAATAGCCGCTTATGTAATAGTAATAACTTCGGCAACTATAAAGTAAATAATAATATCCATAAGATGTTTCACTATATACATAATGTCCTGCAACATCTTCAGTATTGTTGTATCTTATCTCATGTGATAGTAATATCTCACTTCCATATGACCTAGTGAAACTAAATTGTTCAGTGTTAAATGATTGTCTGATTCCATTTTGGTAGAAATATCTGTAGGGTGTATCATAAAGAAATCTGCTAGTATTTATTACAAATGAATTGTTAATAGTTAATATATTATGGGTTGGATCTAGGACAAAAACTTCGATGGTGTCCTCTGGATTATACTCTGGAATGTGATGTTGTTGCACTATAAATGTGACTGGAGCCTGTAAGGCTAAAATTTCTAATGATGGAAGCCAATTTTGATCACATTCTGATGATGATCCATAACCATTATAATCAATTGATCCAATTTTTGCTTCATATTTTCCAGCATCAGAGTCAATCATATTGGATATAGACAATGATGTTCCATTGTTTGTTATACTAATTCTATCAGTGTTTGATATGTTTGTTCCATTGTGGTACCACTTCAGAGAACTTACATATCTAGTTAAATATCTGTATGTTCCTGTAGTCAAATTAATGCTTAACGCTATGTTGTCACCACTTAAAAATGATCTTGTAATGGAATCATCTGTGTTCAATAAACCTATATTAATATAATAGTTCCGATAAAAAGTAGATATTGTTCTAACAGGATTGAAGAGAAAGACTACAATAATAGCTTAATGAATGGACATTATACTATATATTTATGTAGGAATAGATAGGACACATTCCTCACCCAATTTACTATGTCAGCAGTGCTCATGACCATAACTACTACATTATTTTCCAAATTGGCCACCAGTTTATTTGAATTGTCTAGGCTACACCACTGCTCTAAGGTGTAACATTCTATAGCATGAGGAGAGAGAGAGAGGGAAAGTTCCTTTAGCTCCCCCCTCCTCCCGTGTGTCTACCCCTGTATTCAATAACCTTACCATAAACTTCAACCAACTTATTAGCTGATCCTACAACAGTTTGATTTTGAAGTACTGAACAGAAATACCAACAGTATCGAAAAGTTCTTCTATAAAAGGTTTTATTGAAACTTTGTTGAGTAAATGTTGAACCTCCATAAATGCTGTCCACTGTTCTCCACTTATAAATGAGTTGTTGAGTAGGAGCAGGATCCACTTCACAAGTAAACTCTACCCTTGAATCAATTCTGAATGGACTGTTTATTGGGTCAGTTACAATCCTTACAGACAGAGGGAGGACTCCCGCACTAATGATGGTTGAGTATATTTGTAAAGCTAAATTAGATACAGATTGAATATATTAACAACAGCTGTCAGACATCAGATCTTTAATTTATCTTACCAACAAGAATTGTTACAAACATCATTGGAGAAATTCACTTCCACTGTCACCTTGAAAAATTACTTCACATAAAAGATAGATGACTATGCCCTAACCTTACTTCCTAATAAAAGTGCTATCCACTGAACTTCTATACTCAAATTGTTGTCAGCTGCTCTACTTCCTACTAGTACAGTAGCTATTGAAATAACAAAATCAAGAGACAACCCCCTACCCTCCTCATGCATTTCTATTTATAGAATGAGGAGTAAACTAACTTGAACTTTGCCCTCTGTAATGAGACACTCAACAATCCCATATGCAGGGTAGATTCACAGGGTTCCCATGAGATAATATAATGCATACTTAGTTAATTTTTTTCATACTTTAATTCATATAATAAATAATATAAGCTATATTTTAGTAATTGAACTGACACATGTATATTTTATTACGCATCAATTGTCAACCTTATCACAATACCTGTTTGACAGTTGATAGGAAACTGCAGTACAAATTTAGATGAATCAAAGAAAAAAGCTTTACTGCCATCTTTGAATTTTTTTTTATTATATGCAGTAAAAGCTATTAAGCTTTCAAGTCTAGTTATACAGCTGAGCTATGGGAGAAAAAATCTTTAAAAAACCAAGAATCTGAAACCATCTGACAATTTGTCATGGCTTATGAGAATTGCAATTGAAGGTTCCAAACTCAATTTTACTAAATTATCTAAAAGAATAGTTACAGGATCATGCTATAATAATGCTGCATTTGTCACTCTTCATGTGCTGTAATATTCAGATCAAGAATTGGCAATACTTTTGGGAAGGAAAAGATAAATTTCCGCTTGGGATTTCTCCTCTTCTGTGAAATGAAATTAATTAAAACCAAGGTCAGAAGTCAACTAGTGGACAGAAACTTGAACAATTTATAGTAGCAGAGGAACGACCATCACATTTGTTTGCTTTTAGCCCCTTAGCCACTAGTTAGATGGGGTATACGTAGTGATACAGTTGTTTTAGAAACCAGCCACTAAATAAACTTGTTTATAATTACCTCATGGGTCTCTTATACAATAGAATGAACCATGCTATTACTTTAATACACACCAATGTATTTGTCTTTCTTTTCTAAAATATATGAAAGTTGTTATGCACTTTCTAATTTTATTTTGTATACACAGAGGAGCAAGCTCCTGGACATTGGTGAGGCCATTGTGACCACGCCCACCACAGCTCCAAACAGGAAGTATATAATTAGCTTGCTATCATATTACAGTAATTGATTCCTCTGTGCTTAGTGTACTTTTTTAATCATATAGAATTATAGTATATTATAATGTTGAAATATGTGATGAAAAAATTGTGTATTTATATTAACTTGTTTAATAGAAAGTACCAAATGATAACTTGTTTAAGAGAAAGTACCAAATGATAACTTGTTTAAGAGAAAGTACCAAATGATAACTTGTTTAAGAGAAAGTACCAAATGATAACTTGTTTAAGAGAAAGCATCAAATGATAACTTGTTTAAGAGAAAGTACCAAATGATAACTTGTTTAAGAGAAAGTACCAAATGATAACTTGTTTAAGAGAAAGCATCAAATGATAACTTGTTTAAGAGAAAGTACCAAATGATAACTTGTTTAAGAGAAAGCACCAAATGATAACTTGTTTAAGAGAAAGTACCAAATGATAACTTGTTTAAGAGAAAGCACCAAATGATAACTTGTTTAAGAGAAAGTACCAAATGATAACTTGTTTAAGAGAAAGCACCAAATGATAACTTGTTTAATAGAAAGTACCAAATGATAACTTGTTTAAGAGAAAGCACCAAATGATAACTTGTTTAATAGAAAGCACCAAATGATAACTTGTTTAAGAGAAAGTACCAAATGATAACTAGTTTAATAGAAAGTACCAAATGATAACTTGTTTAAGAGAAAGCACCAAATGATAACTTGTTTAATAGAAAGTACCAAATGATAACTTGTTTAAGAGAAAGTACCAAATGATAACTTGTTTAAGAGAAAGCACCAAATGATAACTTGTTTAAGAGAAAGTACCAAATGATAACTTGTTTAAGAGAAAGCACCAAATGATAACTTGTTTAAGAGAAAGTACCAAATGATAACTTGTTTAAGAGAAAGCACCAAATGATAACTTGTTTAAGAGAAAGTACCAAATGATAACTTGTTTAAGAGAAAGCACCAAATGATAACTTGTTTAATAGAAAGTCCCAAATGATAACTTGTTTAAGAGAAAGTACCAAATGATAACTTGTTTAAGAGAAAGCACCAAATGATAACTTGTTTAAGAGAAAGCACCAAATGATAACTTGTTTAATAGAAAGTACCAAATGATAACTTGTTTAAGAGAAAGTACCAAATGATAACTTGTTTAAGAGAAAGCACCAAATGATAACTTGTTTAATAGAAAGTACCAAATGATAACTTGTTTAAGAGAAAGCACCAAATGATAACTTGTTTAAGAGAAAGCACCAAATGATAACTTGTTTAATAGAAAGTACCAAATGATAACTTGTTTAAGAGAAAGCACTCGCTAGAGGTTGACCGTGCGTGAGCACTTCTCTCTTCAATGAGAATGATAAGGTTGTGTTTGACCACCTTCTGAACTTTTGTCCGTAAAGGTCAAAGGCCATAGCCTCCTTTTGAAAAATTCTGCCTATGCCCCTGATACCTATGTGTTCTATACAAAACGTTTTAAATAGAGAGTGTGCATGAGCAAAATAGATAAATTGTACTTTCCCTGGAGGAAATTACATTTATTTCATTATATTGTAAGTAAGCTGTCTGTTACATAGCCACTGGAACTGGTGGCAGTGTACCTTTGCAAAGTTAAGGTACAAAATATCATGACCAATTCAGCCTTTATTGTGGTATCATTAACATGTCAAATCTTAGCAATCATGATCTCAGCAACTTGACTTTATTTTTACAAATACATATCATTTACTTCTTTATCACAAAGTATAAACCCCACATGTACTTCATATTATAGTCACAATTGTTACATTACACAGACATTCGTAATATGCCAGTGGGCTGTGCTGTGATGAAGAACAGGCCAGAACACATTGCATGGGTATTTTAGTGTAACAGTATATGTAGATATATCACCATCATCCCATCACACTCATTTTTATATAACTTTCTTGATTTGATACTTGGTAACAGTTACATATAAAATGCAGCATACATTCAATTCTTTTTATTTAGCTATCTAATTCAGAAAATATACAACACAGTATACAAATATATAACACACATGTCCTTGTCAGAGGTTATATTAAGTTATATTCCTGGCCTCAATAATTAGGTGTTCATAGCTATATCTAATTTTTCATTATTAATTCAAACAAACAACCTTAAGAAGGTAGAAAAATATACATGAAGTTTGTTTTCACCTAAGAAATGAAGATAAACCGACTGCCACTACACAGTCCCAAGATATACTAATAAATTACTATATAGCTTATGAGACAGTGGATGTTCATTATGAAGATTCTTACTACCGGACAAACCATGAGAAAATGAACCATGACAACATGAAATAAACACACTGACTTCCAAGTGCCTATATAGTTAACATGTCTCCTCACTTGATTTAGGGTGGTTGTTCTTGCAATCCTTGCTGTTAAATTGTTACAGTTCAACCCATCTGTCATGTCTGCCATCATTTCAGTTGTTGGACAGTATTTCATTTCTAATGTTCCTTGTGTGACTTACTGTCAAATTAAATGATGTCAAATATTGATGTCCTTAGGTTGTCCATGAAATTTTGGATTTTTGGCCATAGCAAGGGTTGCCTGATTGTCTTTATAATTGGACTAGCGTTGAATGATTAACTGATCTACAGACATTCCTGATTGTCTTCATAAACAATAGTTGGACTTATTTTCAGATCAGTTAATCTCATGAAGATTTTGACAACTAAGAAAACGTTTTAAAGTGAAACCAATCGATGTGAGACTGATGAATAGCTTATGTTTAATCACATCCAGCAATGAATTTTCTACTTTTAATGCATATGACAAATATGGCAGAAATAGTGCAAATAGGTACACAGTCTCACAGACCCTCAGTTCCACATGATCTCCAGCGAGACTTTAATACAAAATGTTCAACTCTAAGAATTAATTGCATTGCAAGTGTCTTAGCTAGCTTATATGGCTCAATATTTGGTGAAATTTTAAACAATCTCAAATTTAAAATTCATAAATTTTTTTTAATTAACTTGCATCTATTCTATACAAGATGCACATAAATTTCACTCCCTTTGCATATATTGTGAATTTTTTTTTTTTTTTTGGAAACTGAGCAGTGTTGATAATTGCTGCCTACGTCATGCAGCATGTGGGGCAAGATCCTTTACCAACTCTATCTGAACCAAAGGCCAGTGTGTGTGGGGGAGGGGGGGGGGGGGGGGTGGGGGGGGGGGGGGGGGGGGGGGGTGGGGGGGGGGGGGGGGGAGGACTTTGCAACATGCAGGATAATGGCTTATTCTAAGACCCCCATCCTTGCACCCATCCCCCATAAAGTGTGCTTCAGTTATAATGTTTGTGGGTAATTTAAAACTTCACATATAATCACAACTTTCTAGAATTAGGTATTTTGTTTTGAAAATTTTGCAAGTTGCTTAGCTAGTGGTGGAGTTTTGCATGGGTTGTGTGATCAGTCAACCTTTTCCTGTACCTTGAGGTCCAACAGCTTGAATTTCCTTTGGTTCTTGAAGCCCTGACAAAAGAGTGCTAACTTATGGAGGTCATTTTTAAATATGCAAAAATCAATTTACAAATCTCAGCAGTAGAAAAAAGTCCCGAACACATTATAAAAAATTCCCAGGAAGTTAACACAGTCTATAGTTGTATTTTGTGCTTGCTAACATTATGTGACATTTTATATGGCCCCCAATTAAGCATTGGAATTCTATAATGGGAGGGTTTTTTTTGTGGATGCTGCTCATAATGTATGAGGTCTTGCCAGAGCTTTGCAAGGCTGACCATAGACTTCTTAAGCTACTCTTGCTGAGGTTTATACCAAGAAAGACTTTGTTGGAACCTTAGTGCACCACAGAAAGCAAGTTTTAACTTGTTGGATTGCTGAAGGATCTGCTGATTGCGTGAGCCATAGTTAAATTGTGTTTCTGCACTTAATCCCATCACATATGGTTGATTAACACAATTTTAGATCTGTATTTGTACATTCAAAATGCCTTTAATTTAATCTTACAGTCCCTTATTTTTCTCATCATTGTTGCTGCCATTATTCTACACACAATTAATGCATGATACAAATACACACACACATATGCACAAATATCCTTTTTTGTCACATCATAAATCTCCCAATGGTAATTGAATAATTAATGGTTACTTCCATATGTTGACTATTCTATCAATTAGGACAGAACAAACAACTATGGCAATTTAGACCAATTTGGCTAGCTGAAATTAAAATAAATTAAATTTACTTGTCTGTGTAATTTTAACAAGCAATAATAATGAATTATATTTAATATAACACACATGTCATAAATACTCTGTCCATAGAGTTCTATAATGTAGTTCTTGAGAGTCATAGTGAATTGTAAAAAATTAAAAGTTTACTTGACGCGTGTAGTCCACAAATATACAGTAATAGTCACAAGCATTCATAGTTT
>WLWD01004212.1_pt1 | contig 51497 bp, 31 predicted proteins | sample 6712731 | NCBI WGS metagenome assembly WLWD01 (sample SAMN12718690, study PRJNA576275) | sponge metagenome | isolation source: marine sponge | host: Mycale hentscheli | place: New Zealand: South Island, Marlborough, Capsize Point | collected 2014-11-01
AAAAACAAGGCCAGAGTTATTCTTCTAATTTTAGCTAACAAATATGGAATTACTACTTAACTTTAAAGCTTTCCCCTAGTAGTGGTAGCTTCCTTAGAAGCCATTCTGACTAACAGTGGCTCTAGCGGCACTTAACAGCTCCAATTAAAAAAAGGCGAGTTTGGAATTTGCTCTGGCTAATGTTTACGTTTTTAAGTAGCCTCTGGTGTGGACACCCATTGACTTCTTTGAACATTGCCATATGACACTTGAAATAACTCAAAATATTTCAAGGTTGTTATTTCACACTACACTGTGCAAGCTCATTACCCTTATAGTTATAGCAAAATAATGTAGGTTTTCTATCACTCTTCAAGTTCACTGAAATAGTGTAGTATTTACTTTGCATACAACAGAAATTTATGGTCATGCTTCTATACTGTAATGTGTTACTAATTACATTGAAAACATAGCATCATAAAGTAAGTTTAGAGGTACTTGAAAAACTTTGTAGATTGAAGATGAAAATGGAACATAGTAAAAATGACCTCATATACTGCTTTGTAGCCCATCAAAGTTAATCACCTGATGATGACTGGTCTTAAAGTTGTTGAGCTTCGGATTTTGAAAGTACAAGAAGCACTACTGATACATTTATCTTTTACTTTAGCCACAAGCAGCTATAGCAAGTTAAGTAGCTACATGCTGGTTATCACTGCTATTAACATATGGCACACACATCCATAATCTGGCTGAACCCAGTAGGAGTGGTTTATATTGATAAGAATTTGGTCTATAGCCTCCTGAAGTGTCAGCTACAATTTAAACTTGACACAAGCTAAGCATTTGCATAGTTAATATGTGCAACCAATGAGGCAGTCAAAACAAATAATATTGTAATATTTATTGTTAACTGCTTAATTGATTTACATATAAATATAATATGCCTTTGGTTAAAGTCCTACATATTAATGTAATAGTAGACTATTATTAGTATATGTAGCTATTTAAATTTTTGCCATTATAATTTCACGTGACCAATAATTACTTAGACCAAAGTGACTTTACTTTATTTGAAGCAGCATAGCAAAACGATACTTATCAAACTTAAAAAAACAACAGACAAACCACTTCAGGGTGTGTACACTGGTCATGTTGCTTAAGTTTTTAATAATACTGATCAGCCATCTTTCACTTTCAGAAACAAAACCAACTGGTGTATAGTAGGACAAAACTGGCTACACCTGTGAACACGAATAGCAAGTTGAGCTTTTCAAGTTGTTTTGAAGCAAAACAAAGCCATGGCAATTATAGCTACCCACTGAACAAATTTCATAGTAATTCATTTTTTTCCACTGCAGTTATTCTAACAAGAATTGTTAGGCTCTACTTCAAGAATGATTGTTGAAGATTTCAGCACTACTAATTGTCATTGTTGGTATCCTCCTTGACTCATGTTTCTCCATTAACTTAAACTCGAAGTTTTGTGATTGGCTCAGGTAGAATTTTTCTAAGGGGGTTCTGTATATTATATTATAGGGCCAGAGTACCTCATCAGGCAATGGCCTGACCACTTTTTGGGATGACTTTAAGCATTCATACAAAACCTGACAATTTATTATTTTAACATGTTTATAAACATTTCCATTGCAATGATGATTATTTGTCATTGTGGTCACTTGCATTGTGATTTATTATAATTTGATTTAAACAGTGTCTACTTAGAACATCTCTGTGTACTGGCCACACCCATGACCACACTTTTTCCTGGCCTGACCATTAAAATAAAGCTTCTTCCAGCCTGCATTACCAAAGTAAAACCAAATTCACAAAAAACTACACTCTCGTTTCAGAAATACCACACCCATCATTTGGAATTGTGTATTTCAAAATTAACATAAAACTGACACCTTTTATATAATATTCAGTTTCCAGATATAGAAAACTTGAGGAAAGAGTGGAAAATAGTTTCTATGAACTGAAAACATTGGGTGGATTAATCCTTCAGTGTTTCATTGGGGCAATCATTTTTGGGAAATAAAAAACAAAGTTTACTTTCAAGGATAAGCTTTTATCAATAACACTATTGTTGGGGAGATCCTCAGCATTGAAAGTGATAATAGGTCCACTAACATTTTGCTATGCTTATCAAATCTAGTAGCAATGCTAGTCAAGAAATGGCACTGGATAATGTTAGTATAGGTTTGTAATAACTGTGCATTCCAATGTGTAGGATTGTTTCATGAATATGCAGTAATTGGCGAGCGAGCGAAGCGAGCGAGACACTCTCAGGGGTAACACAATCGAGATTTCGCTATATTTATTTATTTATCTGTTTATGGGGTACGTGAGACCTCTGTTTTCGCACGCGCTTCTAATTACGTAAGTTAGGTAAAGCGTTCACAGTTCCAGTATTTTTCAATTAACGAGCTCTGAGAATCCTTAGTGGCGGTGGTAAGTCAATGCTCTCTTTGTCATGGCTATAAGCCTTGCGCAACAGTATTTACTTGAAAATACATTGTCCACTAGACTACTGCGAAGGTAAGTCTGTGTAGGTGCATGTCCAGCTGTGTCAAAGCATTGTGTGTTACAACCACTACTTAGCTAAAGAATATCACAAAGAAAACTTTTAAATAACGTGTATTGTTTTGTTGTTGTTTTTTTTCCTTCAATCCAAGCAGTTGCAGAGTTGTCACTATGGCACTGAAATTCATTTACCAAGTATGCGAAATTTAAAAACTGGACCTTATTTTCAGTAGCTTCAGTGTTAGAAGTCAAAATCATTCATATAAAAACAGTATAGTCTTTAGGCTCGCTCGCCATTTGTGCTCAAGCACATCACTAGTGCAGTAACATGTGTAGGCGGAAGGGTGGAGCTGGGGGGGGGGGAGGCAGGTACGTGAAGTCCCAGTTTTTTTAACGATATTCATGAAACAATCCTACACATTGGAATGCACAGTTATTACAAACCTATACTAACATTATCCAGTGCCATTTCTTGACTAGCATTGCTACTAATTTTCAAGCAAATACTGTTTAGTAGGGCTTATAACTGTGACAAATAGCTTATTAACTTACGACCCCACTAACTCGAATAGAAATGGAACTCCGTTAAGTTTTTGAGTTTTAACTAAGAATTTAGAGCGGTAAACAATTCAATTTTTAGGATGTTACAGGTTTTTTAGGATGATACAGTTAATGATCTCTAAACGGATGGATTCCGTTTAGTGAAGTTTGGGACGGGGTCAAACAACGAGCTAACACAAAAATACGAGAAGGAAGTACAAAATGACATACGTACGTCCAAATAAACAAACATCCCCGATTTTCAATTGTGTTAGCTACCCCCTGTAAGTGTCTCGCTCGTTACGCTCGCTCGCCAACTAGAAGTTGCTCTTGGGTGAGAGCTGGAACCCTTAAACTACCTACATACTTTCCTTGCCTGTTTGTAGATCCGGTGGCGCTATGGATCGTGAAAGGTTAGCAATCTTGCTTAATAATTAGCTAAGTTTAAATGCCATGTAAATATAGTTGATAATGTTCTTTTTAAGGGTTTCCGTGGGTGATTCGAGAGACAGAGAGGGTGGTTGAACATCAGATTAGCACATAGCTATAGCTGTATATTTCCTATTTGGAAGGGTGAAAGGAATATTATTGGGTTCATATGAGAAGGTAGAGTACAGGTAGTTTAGATAATATTATAATAATCAGCTATCTTACCCAATGAGGTAAGCACATAGACTTAGAGGGATGTGCTAGGATAAATGAAATAAAAGTGTTTCATAATCCATTGTGATGTACATATTTATCCTTGAGTTATGTAGATTACAGTTATTTAAACCTGTCTGCTATTATTTCTTTTTAGATACTTCGTTATCATTATGAACATGTACTGGATGTTTTTCAAGCACTTCCTAGCATCAACTTACATTGCAATTCAGCCAGTATATACACATGACTAGGATATGATATTTTTATGTACTAAAATAGAAATAGCTATAATAATATACACTAGTGATATGCTTGAGCATAAAGGGCAAGCGAGCCTATGCACAAACGAAACACTTCCATAGATACTATCAGTCTATTTCTACAAGTATTAGTATGTAGCCATTGTGACCAATATATACTTTAGCTAACAAAAATACGGAACTACTTTCTTACCTCAATTCCCTGAGTACTGGTATTTTCTGTAGATGGTGTCTGTCTTGTATCATTCAGAAACAACCTGATGTGAAGGGGTAAACAATTAATTTCCTTGAATGATACGGGATCGCTAAACCGAAAGATTTAGTTTAGTGGAAGTATGGGAAGGGGTAGACCGCGAAGCAAACACAAAAAAGCAAGAGTCAAAGTACAAAATGACATATGTAAATCCACACATATATAATTATTATAAAGAAACAAATATCCCCAATTTTTAATTGTGTTACCCCTGAGAGAGTCTCGCTCGCTTCACTCGCTCACCAATAATACCCATGCGAGTATTGTATAAAGCAGCGGTTATGTGATGCACAAACTTATTTCCAATGCAGGTTTCATATGGAGCAGATGATATTCTTTTTGACAGGAGAAGGGATTTATATTCAAACCTTTATAGAACTATTCCTTCACAAGAAGCCACAAACAGAGCCATAGTTTGCTTAATGAATAAATTCAACTGGCACAAAGTGGCCATAATTACATCAACTACTACTCAAATCAAGTATACAAGAGTAAGTTCTCATGTATCTCAGCTGTAGCTACATCAATATGGGAAGGAAGTGCATAACTCTCTATAATGCAATTATAATTTACAACCTAGCAGTTAAAACATGCTATTTCAGATTATATCATGATTTGATGGTACCACTGGACAAACTACTTTAGAGGCTGGGTATAGTACAGTGGATGTAGGTTGTTAAGCATTACCATTTATGACTACATACGACAATAAAATAGACCCTGAATATAAATGTTCACTGAACAGTGAGTTTTCACCTAATTTGGGCTTGAGCAAGTATTGTATCAATTACATTGCTAATAGTACAGATATCTTTAACTGGATGTCAACAGAATTTTCAATTTAACAAAGGATAAGGTGCTTTAAACAGGTTATTTAGTTTAAGTTGTGATGTTATAGTTTCCTAATCATTGTCATATTAAATAATTTCATAGTCAGCAGAAAATTTGGCTTACCTTGCAAAAAGATCAAATATTGAAGTGACCCTGGATAAAATTCCTGGATATAATATTAATGAAGACCACAACATAGTCCAAGGCCTAGGTAGGTCACTGCATGTTGTGGAAGTCCTACAATCATGGAATGACAGAACCTTCAAGATATTTGTCACTCTACTCTCTACATTGGAATCAAGAAACCTATTTTGTCAGGTTTGAAAATATCAATAATTAACTTGAGTCACATTCTTAAACATATAATTATGTTTGCATGATTGAATAAAAAAATATCTAGAAGAAATGTCATAAACATGTTTGAATCACTGCATCAATATCTGTTCCAAATTGCCAGAAATTCTTGTACAGCATCTTTTGCTCCATACATTTGTGAAATAAACAATATTATATATTATTGATTTATAATAGTAGTTCCATCTAATAACTAATGTTATATGCTATGAGAGGAAGTAATCATTTTTATATCAAATTCTCATAGAAGTGTAGAACAATTTTGTTACATGAGAATATGCAGATATTGTACTACATTCATTTACTCATTGAGATTTGTGTATAAAACATTATATTAATGATGATAGGCACAAAGATTTGACAAGTCCTTGTTGGATGAGTCTCATGTATGGATTTTGCCAGCATACAATCAGCAGAATTGGTGGGAACTAGAAGAAACTGTCACATCTTCACTTCACAGCAGCATCAACTGTAGCAACAAAGATATGCTGAATATTGTTAACTCCACAAATATTTTAGTAGTAGATTCTTTGAGATACTCCGTTCAAGGAAATAATTTCGAGTGCAATAAGGAAGAAAATGTTTATGTCATTGTAAGTATTTCTAGAGTATAAGTACTACTAACTGTAAAGCATGTGATCGAATTAAATATTATCAAGTACTTATGTATCCTAAATTTGAGTCGTGCATTAGGAAGTCTTATTTTACTAATACGAATTTAGGATTTATGCACATAATCGTGTTATAATCTTATTTTTCAGAATAGAAATAATATGTCAAGTTTTGTGGACAGTATAACAAGCAGAGAAACTTACAATAGTCTTCATTCCCAACCACTTTTACACTATTCATTAGCAGCAGCAGCCTATGACTCAGTCTGGACATTGGCTCTGGCCTATGATCAACTTATCAAGAAAAATATGTCAGTGAATATTGATAGTGCGAACCATGAGATTAGAAGCATTTCATTTCAAGGATTGGGTGTAAGTTAATTTTATAACTGACTACATCAATAACTACTTATAGCCAGTATTAATACTGTCCAATTATTACAAATACTTTTTAAAAAATTCACACACTGAATATGTATAAGTGAGTTTAAATGTTTAATAAGTCGTTATGACTTTATAGAAACTACACAACTTCAAAGAAGGTCCAAATTATTGTTCAGTTCTTTTGGTGTCACAATTATTTGGTGAGAAATATTTGATACAGTGTCACATCAATAAGTGTAACCATATTTATTGTGGTTTAGACAACATCCTCCAGCCTGTAGAAATTGTCAGTGGAATGGACTATAAACGTTTAAACTTCTGCTCGACTGTAAATTTCTCATCGTTTAAGATATTTTCAAACTTAATAAATCAACTCAGAATAGAAAAATATCTGAATGATTACAGTTGGAAAGGTATGACAATCTTTGTGCTGTAGGTACCAGTAACGAATGACATGCCAACTGATTTTTTATGCTTCATAAGTAGTCTGTATATAGGATTGCATTGCTTGTTAGTATTATATTATTAATGTTATACTTTCAGTGATTCATTCATTCTACTATAATAAATGTTATTGCTCTCAGTGCACAGTTATCTGTGTATAGAAGCTACCACATTTCTTCTGTTAGTTCATATTTATTATTAATTGGTATATTTAATTGGTTTTCTAGCATTTTATCTCACTGTAAAAATTTTTAGTTTTAAGTTTAATGACTAGTAATTGGGTATGGTGCCATCGGGAACTTAATGCAAAGCATTATATGAAAAAATTGATTGTAGTCTTTATTGATAAAGATTGGCATATTCTGTAGACTTAAACAATCCAATGTTGTTTTTATATTACTCTCTTGGGAGGGATAAAAAAACTATTGAAGTCAAAAGAATTGTGATAATAAAATACATTTTCTCCAAAAAAATTCAATGCTTTGTTTGACTTAATTTGCTATACATCTTTACATTAATTTTTACTAATTACTTTTGGTAATTAATTTAGGAGGCTTCCTTCCTTATGACGGACCCAATTACATTCAGCTGCACATTCCTGTCACTCAGTTCCTCATAGCATCCCTCATCGACTTGATTGCCCTAGGCATTTGTATCACAATTTTAGTCATTGTCATCAAACTGTGGGATAACAAGTGAGACTCTAATTATCCTTGTTACTTTGGATCCATTATAACATTATTATAATTGTTTTCTTAGGCACATCAAATCTATGTCTCCTAAGTTAACAATGGTGGCAATGGTTGCTCTACTTTTTGAGGTACCGAATAACATTTTGTGGGGGTTAAGTGTATCATCAACCGAGTACAATATCAGCTATCCATTCCAGAGGTTTCTATGCAGTGTAAGTAAATGTACAATTATTTCTAGGAAATTTTGTTGACATATTGAAATAATGGAGTGACTACAAACAAAATTATAATATTGTTTGCAAGTACATAATTAAAAAATACAAAAAGCCAACCATGCATTACCTTAAATAAATTAAGCTTTAGTGAACCTTTCTATTGTCCATTAACATTATCTTTGACCACATTTGAATGGCAAATTCATATAATGCAGGTTTGATTGGTTATGATATAATTGTCCCTCAATAAATTACATTTCATATTAGACGTTATGAGAAATATTTGCACAATAGGAACTTTTTATAATAATCAACAATTTTGGTTTCATGTTCTGTATCATGTTTTAATGTTAGGTATTTGATATACTGAAATATTTTGGCTGGATAATCGCAGGTTCTATATTTCTAGCTAAAGGCTGGAGAATATATAGAATATTTCACAATACCGGACAAAAACGCAAGGTAAGACTATTATTGTACAATTCTATTCAGCAACAAATGTTTGGCATCCTTTCACATAGTCAGAAGTGAATTAAAAAAAAAGGATTATATATAGCAAAAGAAGCTTCAATGATTAGGATATGGCACAAGTCTTACTAATATTATGAGTTAATATACTTTGTTATTTTTCAACGTGATGTTGACTAAAGGAAAATTACTGCCACGTGAAATTGATGTGAAAAGAGTTCTTTCATTTGCCATTTACCCGAGAACCCCATTGTTTTGCACAAAACCACCAAAAGCTTTGTATTCTATACTATTTTAATTAATATTTCATAGTCTCTCACAGTTTCTTATGTAACATTTATGTCTCTCATAATAGCTTAGTCTCCTTCACTCTATAATGCATGCTATAGTCTCTATTAAGCTATTAAAGTATTGCATCATACACCGTACTGTTTAAATATTAATGTAGGAACAAGTGGGCAGTGTCCCTGTTTGTTAGCATTTGGTCATTTTTGTAAATGTCAACCCACCATTTGATACTTCTGTATTGTATTATTTGTAATTAAATTTCTTTTTTCCTGTTGTGTTTTTTTGGGCCAAAACAAGTCTTACAAAACATTCCCAAACTCAATTATTGTGCCTCATGCTTCAATATGAAAGTACCAAGCATAGAACCAGCCCCTCCTTCCCCTTCTCAACCCCAACCACACGCTATTACCCCCACCTCCTCCCTATTCTTCCCTTTGGATTTTGGTTGCTGTCTTCAAAGTCACACTCAATTTATTACAAATGATATTTTGTAATTTAATACAAATTTATGACAATAATTATGTATTGTGATAACTATTATTTTACAGATTACCGGAATATCCAATGCCTCTTTGTGCCTTATTGTCAGTGTGTTTATAGTAAATTTTATAGTCTTGACTGTCATCAAGGAAGTTATTGATCCAAAGAAGCCACACATTACAGATTACGATGTAAGCTAACAAATACAGTTTGTATTATGCAAATAAAAACAAGGAAATTACACAACCAACTCAAACTAATCATAACGGAGCATGAAACACTTTAAATAATATATTTTGAGGAGATTATAATCTCATAGGGTCATAATAAAGATGATGATAAATTTTATATTAAAAATATACAGTTTTGATATTAAAAATAAACAGTTTTGTGGCTACAAATTACTCTATACTGTATTAATTTAGCATCCCTGGCAATCAAACGTTTATATATAATTATATATTATATATATAATATTTTATTGCAGCTTTGATATTTTTACTTGAATATTTCCGCATCACGCGAGCGTTCTGTATTCTCCCATATTGTACGGTTTATATTGTACGCTACTTGTAGCGCGCGCGTAGCGAGTAAAATCAATGAAAATTGTATTGTAACCGGTTGAGAAAAATTTCAAAGAAGCAATAAATCACTCACGCAACATTTTCACTCGCCTTTGGCTCGTGAAAATATTTTGCGTGCTCGTAAAATATTTTCCCATATTGTACTCTGACTCGTGCTATAAGTATTATATACATTTCTGAGGCATCTTTGTGAGGGTTATATCTATTTAGTGATTGATTTTCTTGAATTGTACAGCATTGTTATGGCTTACTCGTAGTTTTAAATATATTCAGTCTATATTGGTATTGATTGCATGACATTTTTTATGTGTTGTTTTAGTGGAACACAACTACAAGACTCAATGTAACTACATGTGAACATTTTGGAGTTGGAAAGTATTTTGACCTGGCTATTGCGCTAGAATTTTTCATATTAACAATATGTTTGACTTTCATATGCATCAAGAATTCCAAGATTTCTGACCCTCGTTATAGTGAAGAAGGAAAGAGTGTGTGCAGATATGGAGCTACTGCTAGTATTCTTACGATAACATTATTAATAGTAATTTTATACTCTTATTTAGTAGCTAACAAATTTGGAATATTTCAGTTTTTTTGGATTTTCAATATCTTCTCTTTTGTTATACCAGTGGCTCTTTTTAGTGCGGTGTTTTTACCAAAGGTAAGAAGACAGTTTGATTAAGTAATTAATATGGTAATTTGATAATTAATTGATTCATTAGATTAGTAAGAGAACTGCCTATTTGTAAGCTTGAAATGCGTAGGTCAATGCTATAAATATTTCACATGTTTTTGTTTATATGCTATCATTGATATCAACAAATTAGTTGTTTTTTTGACACATACTACTCCTATGAACATCTTGCAGTAACTTTTGACATATTATGAGCCATTATTCTGGTCAAACTGGTGTAATTGTGTTTGGACTGGATTAGCCAAGTGACTAGCAAAATATTTTTAATCTTCACCATAAATTAATAATTTTAAAGATTAAAAAAAAAAATTCCTATCATTGTTACTTATCCTTTTAGCAAAACTGTCACAAATACCTCTTAACATACTGTACACCTTTGAGTTTCCAAAGAATATACAAGCACCTTCTGCATGTATTCTGAAAGTAGTGGAAGTTTCATGTACTTCTGTTTGTTTACAAAACATTTAGCATGTTACACGAAACAGTTTCTCACTCGCTTGCCAAACTGTATACAGTGTGTAACCTTTAACTGTAACAACAATTGCACACAGTTTGCCATGATTCATGAAGAATACAAGGAAAGAAAAACACACATTAAAAACGGAGTTGAAGCTGCTAATTATCTCAAAAGGCTTAAAATTCAACGAAAGTCTCTGATGGTGTCAATTAGTGAGGTGAGATATAATGAGTGGAGTTTGCCTTATTACATTTTGATCAATTAGTAACTCCACTGTGAACCAATTGTTATTTAAATAATGGGTAATTGCAAATTATCTTATGTAAGCTATAAATGAATGAAGAAAAGTGAAGAGGGGCTAAAGATTGTATAGGTATTTTTTTCCTAAAATAGAATTTTCCAAAATTATTACAGTAATGCAGTCCAAAAATTGAGACTGGTTTGTGAAGTATATAATATTACAAGTTGTTTTATGCATGTGCAGCATAGTCACATCGGCTCTATACGGTTAGATAGAATCATTTCTTCTAGAACATATACAACAAGATGCATTGGCACTGAACACAATAGATGAAGACAATATTATGCAACGCATGACCAATAATCAAACTTTTAATAAAAAAATAGATAGTAATGATTGTATTATCATGATGTATAACTTACCAAATCATCTCAGATATCTTCTACATCTGAGACTATAATAATAATACTATTTCAAAATCTAATGTGGTAAACTATTACAATAACACAATATTTCTAACTTATTTTTAGAAAGAAGAGAAGATAAAAGCATTGAAAGCTGAAGAAACGTGACATTAGTTATACATGTTTTTGCTAATGAAATCAATTTTCTAATGTGAACAATGCCACTGTAAAAGTTATATCCAGTTTTCTCAGTCATTATTAAACAATATTATACATCTCACAAACTAGTACTTATAATTATGTATATAGACATAATTGAGAAGAAGTAAATTGATGTAAAAATACATATTCCTACACACATATATGTAACTGAGACTCAAGTGTCAATGATGCTTAACTAACAAATTGGCTACATCTTCTTTCGTCTGGTTAATGATGTATCATCAGTGACCCAAGGTTGCAAAATTTACCAAATCAAACTGAAAATACTTTCAGTATATGGTTTTGTTGATGTTGGGAACATCGTTTCAAAAGCATGTTGGTGTTCTGTGGTTGTGTAAATTATTGTATGATTAACACAGTACACTTGCCGTCTCACCTCCACAGTACTGAATTGGTTTTATGCACTGCTTGTTGACTGACCTTGAAGTCCCAGTTTTTCTTTTTTCCCCTGCTTTTCTTCCATGCTATCGCTGTTTCACCTGCCATTGGCAACATGCCCTTTGGTTTTAGTCACTGTTGACAGTGCTATGACTGAATGATTGCATCTCAAATTCAAATCACTTGGTTTCCTGCCTACACCATGTACATTAATTTTTGTCCAACTTTCTACCAGGCCTATAATATTCATTCCTCTCAGCTACACTATTACATAAACCTTATGTTTGGTAGTAGCTAGTCTCTACTAGAATGCCACTCGGAAATTCAACATACAAGCAGGCAACAAGTGCAGAGAGTAGCTAACTAAGTTCAGTATTTGTGAATTAAAACATAATGCAATATTGAAATTACTAATAACGTGTGCACGTATGCATCTGCATCCATATGCACGCACACACTTGCACAAACACCACACACATAATTATGCATTAAAAATTTGTTTATGCTGTAAACTTTGAACTATATCAGCTAATATTGCCTTTTTGATGACAAATTTATTGGTACAACATTAGCAAATATTGCCACTCTTACTGATGATCATTTTTGGCAAACTATAATGTTTTGTGTCATGTTCTTGCAAGCCATACGCTTTACCAACTTGCAGACTGAAATTGAACATGATAGCTATCTGTGATGTAATGACTCAACAGGGGAGTGGCAGTACACACCCACATGCTGTGGTTGTTATGGTACATTTTTAATGATAGAGTATGTAGACATTTTAAGCGACAATTAATGCTAATAGAGTTAGCTTTCAGCAGCACCTTGTGCTTTGCTATGTATCACATGAATGAATGAGATCATCAACTTTCAACCCTGTAGTTTTGCAGTGTTGTGATGCAAAGCTTGATGACTAGTTTATTTACAATCTATGAGTGACCAATAAAGAATTGGTCCCATTGTGATTGCATGAGACATTGAGAAGGGGGATACGGTAATCATGGTCTCTGAGGTGGTATTTGATTTTGAACAAGAATATGGAGAGGTAGAATTGAGGTCAATTTAGATCATTTTTTAATGTTGTTTAAACAGCATTAGACTATTCACTGACAGATTACCTGTCAATGGTAGAGTACATGTCTAGCAAATATGGCCGGATCATAGTGAATTTTGCTTGCCTTAGAAGACATAATGGAGTTCTCATAATGTGCATATGCATTAATTAGTTTAAAGTGGACCTCACGATGACTACAGGGCACCAAATATGTGGTGAAGAAATGACTGTGAGACACATGGTGGGACAATGATATGAGATGCCCAAAGATGAATCCATTGATGACACTGAGTTCATGTTTTTTTCGGGTACAATAAGACTGAAAATGTCATAACAAAATCTCGTCTTGCAAACCTGTTGGTAAAACTGAGAATGCAAGAAACAAATAATTATTGGATGTCCATTTCTTAATGTTAGCCACACAATTCTTAGTATAAAGACATTATGATGACCATTACCACATCTTCAGGTGCACAGTCCTGTGTTATGGTGACAGGAGATAGAAGATGGGTAAGGCATAGAAAAGTTGCCGTCATGGCGGCTTGTACCTGATGGTATAAGTGAGGTGGAAAGTATAATGCCCAAAGCATTTGATTGTTGTCTAGAAGAGTGATTTCAGTGGCTGATGATCCTATAGTGTCGTCGCCAATTAAGATAACCCTGAAATATATTGACAGCAAATATTGTTACTATTGGTGTTTGCATCATCCATTACAGTGCAAAGAGTGTAGACCACTGGCTTCTATTGTTGTAGGATTTGGGAACTGGTGAGCAGCTTACACATGCTTCGTAACTTATTACTAAAGCCTTCTTCTTTTATGTTTTATATGCACTGAACTAGTTCAAAATAAAGATTTATCTTTTCTGAATTTATTCAGTCACTATATCAGTAGACTAAACCCTTCACAAGAAGACCTCAACAGTTCTCATTACATCCATTTTTTAATGTTATTTCATTTGTGTTGAGCATGCTTACGGTCATTAACTTCGTCATTATTGGCAATGTCTTCGATTGTCGATGCTTGTATGTATTATTTGAATATTACAAATGTATTATTTCTTAGTTATTCTTTATCTCTCTAATTAATGCATTTTACCCTTATTATTATCTGTCATTATTCATATCATCTGTTTCCAAGGTACTGTAATAGTATGTTAATGATAGTTCTATTAAGTCTCACAGTTTTCATTATCAAGACAGAATATTCACAGAATCCAGGCAGTGGAGAGTGTAAGTGAGATTAATGACCCCCCCCCACCCTTTATTTTCTCTTCAACTATGCCAAACTAATTTACCTTGGGAAACTTTTTTTTTTTTGTTCTCGAACTCCGCGTTTTTTTTGTACACCCGCTAGCTAGTGGATTTTCACTGCACATGTTGGAATTCAAGTCCATCACTTGCTGAATAAGGATGGATAACCCAATTAAATCGTGGTTTCACTAATGAATGAAGAGGAGAAGCAGTAAACTGATCCACAAGTTGCTGATGAAGTTGAAGTCATGACTACAGCAACAAACATCCTTTAATTGAGAGGATATACCACTCCCTGTCCTGTATGATGTCAATCCACACGAGCAGCTTGTAGTAAGTACAGCAAATGATGAGTGTTTAGCTAATATTAGGCATAAGCTGATGAGCAGGAGTAGATATCAATAAATTGGTAACAAGCCAACATTGCAGCCATGCAATGCACAGTGTATAAAGCACATGCATGGCCTGCCTCGTGATCAAAATAAACAACAAAAAAACCAGAAAAAATAACAAGATAAGAAAAGGAAAAATGATGGAACTAGCTAAAGAGAAAACAACACTAACTCAATGTGATGCAATTACAATAACCTGGTGTTAAGTTCACCCCCCCCCCCCTTCATCTTTAAAATTCAAAATCTGCCCATGCCTGCTGAGTGAAACAATTTGCTCTAAGGCATGGGAAATGGGAAGATCATATTGCATTGTTTACTTTGACTGTGCGAAACTTTTGTGGTTTCCTCAACTAAACCTACTAAGTGTGTGTGAGCGGCAAATCATTTGCATATCTTGGTTACCAAGAGGGTGAAGGAAAGATATCTGTTCTTGAAGCATGGTTACAAAAAAAAACAGAAACATATAATTATGAAACAATAATATCATTTTTGGGTTATAAAAGTATGTCAATATATCCCTTCTATTGATTTATTATGCTGTGCTCATTCTTGCCACAAGAAGGGATTGCCTTATGTTTTAAGTGGACCAACTCTGTATTTTCAAGACAAGCGAGCTGCAATACAAGAGATAGCAATGTGGAGGGTAGACCAGCTGCAACTTCCGTAATAATACCATACATAAGAAATATATGTCTGAGAGCATTAGAGAATTTTGACTCCTCTTATAAGGACCTGCCTTAGACCATTCAAACTCTCAGGTAAATACCCTAAAACTCCCACCCCAATAAATCAAAAAAATAGTTTTGCGTACTAGATCACTTGTGGCACCTGTAAAACAGTATTATATGGCCAAACAGGACGTACACTGTGAAGGAGATCAAAGAGCTCAAACATCATTAATGCAATAATACTTCAGCTGTGGCAGAACATGCTATGAGATGAAACCATCAAATTGATTGGAGTAATGCTAAGGTGATAGCCAACAGAATTGGAGGTGCTTACTTGAATAGTGGTCCATAAAACAACCAGAGACACAATGAACCAGGAGAATGGATCACTTCCTGAAATATACAATGCTCTTACCACTTTTGTAGTTATTCTCTATTTTTTGTAACATTTATCTACTGTAAAGCGGTTGCAATGTTTAATTGCTATAAAATTATTTTAGAGTAGTGGTTTTAATTTGAAAAGACAATAGCTATGTGTACACCTATAGTCACACGGGAACACTTTGTAATGAATATAGTTAGCCTTAGTGAGTGCAATTAATAATTAGTTGCCACAGTTCATGTTTAACTGTTTTAAATCTAATTCAAGTGAAGCTGATAAGAATACTGGATCTGTTGTTATGGATAGCACAATCAAAATTTCGATTAGCTCACTCCATTTGTTCACTTTCCAAAATTAGTTCAGCTCTGTTGGCCACCTAAGAGTTTATTCGCAGCCACAGTTTTTGTACTGATGAGTGATAGTGATTACACTTGCATATACATAGTTTCATCCAAAAACCGCCGAGGAATTTTAATGATATTCACGTACATGGGCGCGGTCGGGTCACGCCCACTGGGGGGAAAGCTAGCTAGCGGCTGTGGCAGTCATGGTGAAGAATTGCTGTGTGGTTGGATGTACAAACTATGTAGGAAAGAAAGGGGGGGCTCAGCTTTTTTAGATTTCTTACAGATAGGAATAGGTGCCAGAAGTGGTTAGCTGCTATAACAAGAGAAGGGTGGCATCCAGTCAAGTCTTCAAGAATATGCAATGAGCATTTTCTTAAGGGTATGGAAGTAGTCAATAGTTCATAGTTCATAATTGTTGTTGTTTTTTTTTTGTAGGACAACCAAATATCTGCCCTTCACTGTGTAAATAGATACACAATATTAAAAGGAACTTTGAGTTTGAGTCTCATCAAGCATAAAAATGATGAAAATGTGGCGAATATAGTTGGATGTGTTTAAGCTATCATTACTTAACTGTACTATTATATTAATCACATAAGCATCACTTTGATTCTACAATTACTCCATGTTTGTGTACCATATCAATTGTTATAAATCCAAATTTAATGTCCTGTTTTGGAGTCGATCATAGTTATACATTAAATTCTAAATTTCTTTTTTATAAGTTGGCATTTGCTTTGTATTAGCTAAGATATTGTAGAATGGAAAGCTTTCCATATTCTAGCTACAAACATACCAATGCAAACACAGACAGACTCACAAACACACAGTACATATTCATCTTTATAACATTTTATGAAAATGATTTCAAGAGTATAGATATAACTGAACTTTGTTGGTGGAAGCTGTCGCGCCACTCCATAATTACGACATGGGCCTATCTTCATAGTGCAGACATTTAGTATTGCAGAAGTTGGAAGTAAAGTTTGAACCATTTCAATGAACACCTTCTTTTCATTGTTGTTTGGTGGAGGGACTATTGCTGATATCTTGTGGGCAGGACTCTGCTGCTTTGATTCAGTTCCACACTTAGGAGTGACAAACTTGATGTCGACAATTCGAGCAGGCTCATGCTATAAAAATAAAGTATAAATAAAAGTTCTTCTAAAATAATAATAATAATCTTAAAAATATATATATTATTAATAAAATTTACTTTCTTGCTAAATATCTGGTTCCATCGACATAAACTTGAAGTACCAGCAGTGTAACCATTTCGAACTGCAGACTCCACCTTAAACATCACAGCAGCTACGTGGGAGCACCCTTCACTCAACCTACAAGAATTAATCCAGCATCATATTATTTAACCAACTGAAACTACAACTAGCTACTTACCCTGCCATACATTTACAATGAGCTGTTACAATAGTGCCATCTCCTCTCACAGTTATCCAGGCATCATGGGGTTTGTCGGGAGATTTCATGCTGGGATTTACATATGCACGTAATATGCAAAGCTCAGGACCAATAATCCACACCTTTACATCACGTACATGTATGTATATCAGTGTCAAATTAAAAGCATCTATACAGTTCAAGTCCACTAACCCACTCTGAAAATAGTTGTATGCTTGTAAACTTTTCCACTGCATTAGCTCTTGTTTTGTGTATACACAACAAAATAACAAAAAATGTGTCCATATTCAACAGGAGGCCATAAAGTCAGGTCATCTATGAATTTGAGCAAGCTTCTTTCAGAGTATGGTTCATCTTCTTCCTGGAGACCAAGAAGGTTAATTTTCTTCGTGTACCTCTGTTTTGCTACACCTTCTAAAGACTTGCAGTACTCACTCATCCTTGGTTGAAGCCTTAGAAACTTTCCCCCCCAGTGGGCGTGACCCGACCGCGCCCATGTACGTGAATATCATTAAAATTCCTCGGCGGTTTTTGGATGAAACTATGTATAGAGGACTAGGGGCTACCCACTATGTTTACAGCTCATAACAACTTTTTAGGAAATTATAGGATTCCTAACCTCTATGGGAGAAAGGGTCTCTGGGGACAATCAATATGATAATATAGTTCTGAATGCTGGCTCCATTATGAGCCTAGGAGTGCCTAGGAGACGGTAAAAATGTTAACTAACCAACATCCGACCATTTTTCTGCGTAGCGGTTAAGTAAAGGGTGTGGCTGCCCAAGAAATTTTAGATGCCCGTAATTGGAAGTCGTGAGTTAGGGTTTCAGTTCCAATCTTCAATTATTCCGCTAGAGCAGTAGTATGAATAGAATATCAAGGCTGTAATCCTGGTGTCTTTAGCTACTATGGATCCTGACAGGTTAGCTAAAACGGAGAGGTAATTTCAAGTATATTCACGGGGCAAAAAGTGGAATTTCTTATGGCCATGAATTCAGGAAATGTCGAATTTACTTCGCCTTTGCAGTAGAGGATGGGGCTAATTATCTTACTTTTAGCCCTTTGTAAATACGCCAGGAGAATGGGGGGGGGGGGGGGGGGGGGGGGTTGTGTAGTTGAACCAAGTAGTTAACTAGATTTATTAGGTGATAAGTAAGGATGGCTTCTTCTACCATTATGGGTAGGTACTTTAATAATTCTGTTATATTAGCATTATGTCGTAAGGTTAGAAGCATCACTGTGAATTGAATGAAGTTTTTCATACTTTATAGTTGATAAAGTATTATCTTGTCCTTCACTTATGAAACGTTTGAAAACTAGTTCTAACAAAACCTTATAAGTTTTCTTGTGCTTATAGATATTTCATTATTGTAAAAATTTACTGGATATTTTTTAAGCACTTCCTAGCATCAACTTCTATTGCATTTCAGCAAGTTCATAATCTTGAGATTCCTATTATATCATTTGTTCCTTGCAAAAACACCAGCAATGTGAATTATACTGAATGTGATCCATTTGTTTATTCTTCAATCTTGGAAGCCATTGAGGAAGTAAATCAGAATGGAATGGTGATTAAGAACAACCAAAAGGAACTTTTAGCTGTGAAATTTAAATTATTTCATGCTATAACTGAGGTAACAACTAGAAACATAGTCATATTATATAGCAGTTTTTGCAATAAATAGCATTTTTCATAAACCGAGCATTAAGGTTAGGGTATACTGTTTCACCCACTCTACTGAATGTGTTATGAAATCATTATATGGTCAGCTGTCATGTTGGTTGTAACCTGTGGTTTAACGCCCACCTGTGGTGTTGCCTATGGCTTTCTCAGTGTGAGTAATGAAATGGGGATTGAAAGAACTATTATAAAGAATAGCAATGGTTATGTCATATACATAAATGATAAATATTAGCAGTTTAGTGGCTCTCGTATTCCCCCAGAATGATATCTTGGACATGCCAGTTCTGGGAGTAATGCAATGAAATAAAAATCTTCCAGTTTCCTGAGGTTTCTTTCCCATGGGACATCCTTGTAGATTCGCTCTATATGGAGATCAATGTCTGTTCTAACAACAAAATCGCACCATTGTCTATGCGTACAATATAGCTGTGCCTGAATTTGGTGAAAATAATCATGATTTGTTTTTAATGTTAATTTATTGTCTTTTTTTTTCAGGCAAAATGATGATTTTTCGGCTGCTTCAGCCAAAGTAAGATTGCGTGCACTGTAAGGGTTTTTTATTTCTACCAAGCCTAGTGAATGTTCAGTTTCACTAGGATCTGTGACCAATCCGTCTGGTGTAGCAGCGAGCCATGGTGTATCTTTCGATATAAAAAGACCACAGTCGAGAATAGCTAGTCCTGGGTGTTGCTGTTGCTGATATATCTTATATTCTTCTTTTGCTCTGTCTTCTAGTACCTGGCCATAACGAGTAGCTGCATTTCCTTTAAATTTTCTGTACAGCAAATGTTCCACTTTTCCAGCCTTCTTTGTGTTATTTCTCATTTTTATTATCCCCCCAACTACAGATGCTGTAAGTCTTTTCCTCCGTTCTGCTATCCATACGTCACTGTCAACCTGGCCTCTTGTCAATTCTTCTATGTGGCTGATTTCCCCACTGGTCACTTGCAATTTTGAGTTATAAAAACTAATTTTTAATGCCTCCAAATGATCTGGAGACACATCGTTGTGAACATCACATGGTAAAATTCCATTGTCATGTCTAGCATATGCATTCCTTCCCTTGCGAGATTCTTTCTTCTGAGTGATTTTCCTCAGTCGTCGTTGCTGTTTAATAGTGTCTTTTGCCTTTCTTACTTTTTATTTGCTAGCCTTTCTAGCAGATCGTTCAGAAACCCCTTTGAAAACTTCAGTTGGGGATGAATTTGTCATCTGCTTCCAAGTAGCAGGTCCCCACTCCTTGCCGATATTGTGCTGCAAACCAGCACCCATGCAACGGTGCTCCCAGAACCGGATTGCGAGCGATTGATGACTTTTCCCCCATCAAACTTGGTGCGCACGTGCATCCATGACTCTGCCAAATTTGTAGTGACATTATCAATCAGTTGCTCAGCCTTTGCTACCAGCCTGCTCAATATCACTTGGAAACCTTAGAAAGTAAAAAATCCATTAAGAGCTTCCCAGAAGCCCTACAGTTAACTCTATATTTCCAACTAGGATCTTGTTACTAATTTTTATGATTGTCAGCAGCTGCGTCAGTTTTATTACACTATCACTAATCAAAGTCTCTCTTACTATGCTTTCTAAGAAGAACAATACCTACCACAGATCCAGATATAGTCACATTCCAATAATCAATGCTAAGTAACTATCACACTCTCCATCACTTCAAAGCAAACCACACTTTACCTCCCAAGGCCCTCCACAAGTATCTCTCTCTTGGATTTTCGAGGAATTTTTTACCGGTACCTTTCCCAGAGTCCAATAAATAAGAAACTCAAAATTTACGGTCTAATCTTACTGGGAAATAGGGAAAATATGACACAGAAGTAGGTCACTCCATAGGAACCATCAGCTTTAGCTTTTTTTTAGAAACATCCTCTAAAGTGAAAGGTCCAGGAAAGTATGCAAGATGGGAATGCAATTTGGCAGCAGTATGGGGCCAATGGTGACGGGAGTGGACATAGCCATCTTGAGGAAGCTATGGGAGTTTTGGGGGTGCCAGTGATGTCATGGTACATCTTGGGTTAATCTCGGTAGCAGTTGTCCCTCCTTGAATCACTTCCTCCTCAGTAGGATAACTTGACAGTGTTTCCCTCCACAATCTTTCCTGATCTAAACAATAATAATAATAATAATAACACACAGCAATAAAGTTACAAATATAATAATACAAAAGTAGTAGTAGTAGTAGTAGTAGTAGTAGTCGTAGTAGTAGTAGTAGTAATCGTTATTATAATAATAATACAACAAAAATATCACTAAAATTATTTGTTTAAGTGAAATGAGGAAATCTAAAGACACCACTCATTTAGCATTAGAGCTTGCTAATGCATACATATCTATGTAATAAGAACAATCACTTGGTAGTATAAAGCGGGGAAAAACACTTTGAAGTGAAATGCACATGTGTTAGCATTCATAATTTCAACATTTCAGGCTCGACTTACATGCTAGTTTGTCTTCTTCCAGTTCCAACTCTTTTTCTGGATTCGACTGGGCTGCAGCTTCCTGCACTGGAGGATTCTCAGAAGCCAGGAGTCTATTCTTTGCTGAAGAACAAAAGTCTGGATTGCCAAGCTGGTGTTTCCCAAAACAGTGATTGGGCCCATTCTTAAGATCAGCTCTTAAGAGTTTCACACCCAGCCTTCTGTCTGGCTCTTTGCTGCGCATTTTGATAGCACAGCGAGCTGCACTTACCAGCCTTCTCCTCATCTTTTCCGTGAGACCACCACTTCCCTTGTATGCTGGGTTCTCACTGACCAACTTTTCCAAAGCACTTCTGTAGCACTTGCAGATGTGGTTAGCACACTCCAGCTTTTTTATGCAGTGACCCCAGCCAGGAACCTGCTGAATAAGTGAAGGATACACCGAGCTATCCCCATCTCCAATCACTGTGGTGTATCGAACTTCATACACCTTCTCGGCAGCAATAAATCCCTCGACAATTGCATCTGTCTCCATTTCTGAAGATGATGCTTCCCAGTTCTTAAAACAGTGGTGCTTCTCTTTGGGGATGTTTTGAGCACAAGCCGAGCAAAACTTGCTGCGCACCCCTACATGAAGTAGGTAAAACGTACCTTAAAAAAATTCCTCGAAAATCCAGAGAGAGAGATACTTGTGGAGGGCCTTGGGAGGTAAAGTGTGGTTTGCTTTGAAGTGATGGAGAGTGTGACAGTTACTTAGCATTGATTATTGGAATGTGACTATATCTGGATCTGTGGTAGGTATTGTTCTTCTTAGAAAAGCATAGTAAGAGAGACTTTGATTAGTGATAGTGTAATAAAACTGACACAGTCATAAAAATTAGTAACAAGATCCTAGATTGGAAATATAGAGTTAACTGTAGGGCTTCTGGGAAGCTCTTAATGGATTTTTTACTTTCTAAGGTTTGGTTTAGTCAATAAATAACTTTAAAGTGTAGCAAAACAGGGGGAAAAAGGAACTCATTAATATTCATGAGGTAACCCTGTACCCTAACCTTAACCTATTCGTGATTATTATTTTCACAATTTAGGAAGTATAAAACAGTATACATGGACAGCATTAATGTAATACATTGGTTATTGTAGATAGATGTAAGTATGTATTTGTATAAATGTAAGGCCATATCCTATGTTTTACCATAGTTTTATGACCTCAAACTTTTCTACTGAAATTTCATTGCAAAATAATTGGTTTAGTGAATTTCAATGGTAACTATATTTTAATTGTAGTGCAGGTTCATCCCACACTATTTAATTACCTTTCAATTTTATACTCTGAAATGGTCAAATGAAAGAATTATCAAGTATGAAATTTTCCAAAGAAAAACAACTTAGATGCTTATTGATCAGACCAACAATAGCCTTAGTAGTGTTGTATTCTCATTTTTCAAATTTTATAGATTAATCCATTTCAATCATTGGTTCAGTCATTGCAAATTTTGCAACAATCCTCTACTCCTATTGTGGGGATTGTAGGCCCCCAAAACAACGAAGTGACTAACCTTCTGGCGTTCAGCTCAAGTGTTGGAATTCCATCTATTATGGTTAGAGTCAGTTCAAAGATGCATTAAGATAAATTTATTACTAAGTAAAAAAAAAAAAAATATGTATATAGCTATATATAATTATATTATATCCACATGTATACATACAATTATAGAAATAATATCATGATATTTTATTTTTATGAAGTTATTTTAGAATGAATAAATTAAGAATAACTTTTTATTGTTACTGCCATTGATAGATTTATTTAAGTAATTTTTATGTTGGGGGGAAATTGGTCACACATTCTATTCTCTCCAATGTAATGAAGAAGACAATACTGAATATAGTGTGATAATACAGCAGTTTGAGCACAATTAGGTGTAGTATATGGATTGAAATTAGGTAAAGATATTGGTGACACATTTGAGATACTATCTTTTATTTGTCAATGTAGATGTATGTAAAACTAAGTTGATATTTTACGGCATGATGCTGTACATATTAAATCATATTTAATTAAACAGGGTAATTTCAGGGTTTGTACTCATTTATATCACTACAACATGAGAAGTTGTGATATAATAAAAACACTCAATAATTAAAGCATCTGTTACTTACACACAAACATGTTTCTGACACAGGTCTCATATGGAGCAGACGATCTAATATTTGACAGAAGAATGGATGTGTATTCTAATCTTTACAGAACTATTCCTTCACAAGAATGCACAAATAGAGCCATAATTGGCTTAATGAAGAAATTTAATTGGCATAAAATGGCCATAATTACATCTTCTACTCAAAAAAAGCATGCAAGAGTAAGTTCAGTATCTCAGATGTACATAATTAGTAAGTTCCTCATTATAGATAGTTATTAAAATGAGATGAACAGAATCCACTCTAAAGGAATCTGATTAATTATCAAGCAAAAATGCACACAATTGCAAGTTCAATGATTCATTTTATGGTACTAATGGATACAAATTGGTGGTTTGTACACTACATTGCAAAACCTTTGTAAATATTGCCTTATGAAGTTGTAGAAAATTAAAAGAGACATTTGTTAAATGTGTATTTTATTAACAACAATTCATGGGATATTTGGCAGGAGGCACTCTCATGATAATCCACTGTAAGACATTAAATCTTTCACCCTAATATTATATGATCATTAAGTATAATACACCATACCTGTAGCCAGGGGGGGTAAGATATAGGACTATCAGTGTAGTTTACGGGGTATTGACATAGTTTCCTCATTTTAACATCACCATGTTAATTGTAAATATATATTATCTTGAGAGTGAATTTTAACGTGATAAAGTAATTATCATAACACTAATAACTCATTTTCTGGGTCATTTTTGACAAAATTTATATTTTTTTTCATAGTCAGCTGAAAACTTAGCTTTCCTTGCAAGAAGATCAAGTATTCAAGTTACTATAGACAAAATTCCTGGTTTGAATATAAATGAATATGATAGCATAGTCCAAGGAGAAGTTTGGTTATTGCATGCTACTAAAGTCCTAAAATCATGGAACAAAAATATCTTCAAGATATTTGTCAGTGTACTTTCAATGCTGGAAACAAGAAGCTTATTTTGTCAGGTTTGTAAATATTGTCATATGATTCACATGTGATTATTTGTAAGATTTATGTCGTAATAGAACTTACGAGTATACATTTTATATTGCATGAGTTTGACGTAGTTTAATGTATTGAGAAGTTGTTAACAACTTGTTTCTATGAATGGAAGTATTTGTAAGATATTCTAAGTGTAGCGATGCAATAAGCATCTATAATAATAATAATACGCTTGTGTGTCAGTACCAACAATGATGACAATGGTGTGTATTTATGAATAATTCATGAGCTTTAAAAGTTTGGTAAAGCATCATTATCACACATGATGGGTATAGTGTCATCACATTCAGTAGGAAAGTAGTTAATTCTAAACAGCGGAAGACTAGGGAAGGTGGCGTAGGTTTCAAAAGGAAGGCAAAAGTACGAACCAGGAAGGTGATTAATTGTAACTAAGAAGTGGGTGGAATCAGCGAGGTAAGGCGGCATAAATTAAAAAAACAATGGGAGAGCAAGCAAAATGGCGAGTGATTAAATGTAATTAAAAAGCAGATGAAATTGATGAGTAAATGCTGGGGTCAGTTAAAAAAACGAAGGCAAAAGTACAAAAAAGAAGGCAAAAGTTTCGGAAAGCTTAAGTCCACAATCATGATGGTAGGATAGAGAGATTCAGAAGCAAGAGAAGTACACAAAAGAAAAATGACTCCATGACATGGCTTAGGACAGTCCACAATTTCAGACTTATACAGGAAGAATATAGGAATGTTTTCAGCAGAATCAGCAGACCTGACACTAGTGGCCTGAAGAAGAGGTGCTTGTCACGAGAGATAATGATAAAGATTGTATAGTGCTATGTATTCTGGTTTGTTTACTCAGAAAAAAAAACTCGAGGGTACACCATTAAATGGTCCTTAGTCATAGATAAGGCTGAAATACTGTATGCACAGTATTTTAATCATTTAAATATTTTAATACGAAGTTAAATTATGTTATATTCAGAGTTACGTACATTTCAGAGTTACATACATTTCAGAGTTACGTACACTTCTGAGGTTCTACTGTACTACTACAATTGAATTGATGCATGCTTAAAGGCTTTCAAGATCTTTTATGGTTCGAGTTGCATAGTGCTACCAAACAATTTCTTACATAATAGGACATGTATTTATAAAGGACTAGCAAGAACTGTGCCACAGAGTGGTGCTCGATGTACTACAAAGTAAGAATGTAGTAACATATAATTTTATTATTCATTTGCATTATTCTCCACACTTGGTTAAGGTCACATAAGTTTCCCTCCCCTGCTCTCTTTTTTTCCTGAACAATCTCGATTTCTTATCCCCCGCCTTCTTTATTATCAGCTCTCTCTTTTTTTGTTGTCATGGAGCCCCTTCTCCATTTGTTTACCTCTCCTGCTTCTGGTTGTGGACTTAGGCTATGTGAAACTTTTGCCTTCTTTTTGTACTATACCCTTTCCTTTTTGAAACCTACTCCGCCTTCCCTTGCCTATTTCACCCGCTTTTTTGTTACAATTAATCGTTTCCTTCTTGCCTTCTCTTTCTTACCTTCTTTTTACTAAGCCCCTTACCTCACCGATTTCACCCACTTATTAGTTACAATTTATCTCCTTTTTGCCTTCTCTTTCATACTTTCGCCTTTCTTTGTTAAATCTATGCCGTTCTCCCTCATCTATTTCAACAACTTTCCGTTACAATTAATGACTTTCTACTGAATGTAACAACACTATACCCATTCAGTGTAATAACAATGCTTACCAAACTGTTTAAGCTCATGAATTATTCATGAATACACACCGTTGATAGTTAGCATCATTACTGACACACAAGCGTATTATTACATAGATGTTGTAATTACTGAGATTTGTGTAAACTTTTAGGCAGTAAGACTGAAGATGTCATTGTTAGACGAGTCTCATGTATGGATTCTGCCACAATTCAATCAACTGGATTGGTGGAAACTGGAAGAAAATGTCATATTTTCACTTCACAGCAGCATCAACTGTAGCAACAAAGAAATGTTGGAAATATTCAATACCACAAATATTATAGTAGTAGACTCTCTGAAATACTCTATTCCTGGTTATAATTTAGATGGCGACATAGACGAACAATTTTACGTCATAGTAAGTATTATTAATTATTAATTCAACTATAAGGCATATTATATTTGAACTAAAAAAATTAAATTTTATTTAGAAAGTCATATATTTGAAGTTTGATTCAAGCTTGAGAAAATCTCTTGACACTGATGTGGATATAAATGTTTGTGCACATTTTGTGTTGTGATATTTTTTGCAGAATAGAAATGTGTCAAGCTTTATAAACAGTATAATAAAGAGGGAAGCCAATAATAGTCGTCATTCCCAACCACTTTTACACAATTCATTAGCAGCAGCAGCCTATGACTCAGTTTGGACATTGGCTCTCGCTTATGATCAACTTATCAAGAAAAATATGTCAGTGAATATCGATAGTATGAACCATGAGATTAGAAGTATTTCATTTCAAGGATTGAGTGTAAGATAATGTATCTGTTTATATCATATGGTGGTAAAAGTCAAGTTTTGCTTGGCTTAAGAAAATTTAGTTAGAAGCTATAGGCAATGATTTCACAAAAAATACGTTGTAATTGTATAGATAGGTGATAAAGTATATGTATTAAGTAAAATTGTGGAATTATCAATATGGTAACATTAAACAATGTCCCTTGCACAATTATAAAATTCACTTGTAGTGTTTGATTTAGCATTTAAATTGTTATGACTTTATAGAAAATACATAACTTCAAACAAGGTCCTAATTATGCTTCTGTCCTTTTAGTATCACAATTTTATGGTAAGAATATAATTGTGCTGTGTATTATTTTTTTAACCATAGTAATAATGGCTTAGATCATATTCTCCAGCCAGTAGAAGTTGTCAGTGGAATCGACTACAGCAGGTCAAACTTTTGCTCGACTGTAAATTTCTCGTCGGTTAAGATTTATTCAAGATTACTAAATCTACTTAATGTAGAAAAGTACCTTGATGATTACATTTGGAAAGGTATGACATGCATGAAGTATCAGTAATTAATGAGATGTAATATGAATTCAGTTTGTAAGGATGGCCTGTAATAATTAAAATAGGATGTACTTGTCAGAATATATAAGTTCTAAATAACTTTCAGCATTTACAGGCTTACAAGATATAGCATTTTCATTTGTTTGTTACGTTAAATAATTGGTTTGTTAATGTTACATTGTTTTGACTGCAATATTTTGCACCAACTAGTATATATGAGCTAAAGTGCCCGGATGTACAGCAAAGAAGCTTATAAAACAGTTGTGGGTGTTATTATCAAACACTTGAAATGTTCTAAAGTTTGGGATAAGTCATAGAACCTGTAGGCTCATAGATTGAAAAACTATTGATATAAATTCAGCACAACGATTGAAGTTATTTCCTTGGCTAAGACAAATGTGAGATTTTCAATATTAATTGTAAAGGGAAAATATGAAATGTTGTAATGGGACTTTATACAGTAGAAATTCATTACAATTAGTTCATTGTTATTTTTTTAAAGTTATGTAGTTGATAGTTCTAATTTATCTACAATTCTGGTTAGGTTCACTTGATCATTTGCTAATTAATTTAGGAGGCTTCCTTCCTTATGACGGACCCAATTACATTCAGCTGCACATTCCTGTCACTCAGTTCCTCATAGCATCCCTCATCGACTTGATTGCCCTAGGCATTTGTATCACAATTTTAGTCATTGTCATCAAACTGTGGGATAATAAGTGAGACTATAATATCCTTATTACTTTGGATCCATTATAATATTATTATAATTGTTTTCTTAGGCACATCAAATCTATGTCTCCTAAGTTAACAATGGTGGCAATGGTTGCTCTACTTTTTCAGCTACCATTTAGCATTTTATGGGGATTAAGTGTGTCATCAACTGAGTACAATATAAGTTATTCATTTCAGATACTTCTATGCAGTGTAAGTATTTGTAGTAATGTTTATAAGGAAAATAATATTGAAAGTTTTAATGAATTTTTGAATTGTTTACCTATGCTGTAATAATTTTCTTTGTTTCAGCATAATTTAATTTTTAATTAGTTACATTTCGTAATACGTGTGTGAATGTTTGTTATGTAGATTATTTATTGTGTTACCAAACTTCTAGAACTGAACTGTTGTTATTATTTTCATAGTATATTTATGTTTTTACTAATAACAGTTTATATCAATCAACATAATATCTGCTATTTTAACCAAGGACTGAATTTTTCTTTGTTTAGATGTCCGATATTCTCTTGTATTTTGGCTGGATAATTGCTGAAGCAATACTTCTTGCTAAAGGATGGAGAATATATAGAATATTTTATAATTCTCGACAAAAACTCAAGGTAATCAAATATAATTTTTTTCAAGGAGTATTTGTTAATTTGTCTACTCCAAGTCAGTTTTAAAGCAAAAATATAGCCAATAACTACTCATAAATGTATATTATTTGCATTTAGTCTCATTCTTTGTATGTATACATATTTTAATCTAACTTTATGGCAGGCAATAGTATTATTATAATATATGTTTCAGATTACTGGAATCTCTAACACTTCTTTGTGCCTTATCATCAGTCCATTTATAGTATACTTCATAGTTCTGACTGTCGTCATTGAAGCCATTGATCCAAAGAAGCCATATATTACAGACTACTATGTGAGCTAATACAAGTTTACATTGTGACAAAGCAATATGGAAATTGCACTATAAACCCTATTAACCCAAATCACACTTTATAAGAGCATGATACCTATAGATGTCCAAGCTGAGTTGGTACGACCGCAAGCGTGGTAATTGAGGAATGCATTTAGTACTTTACCAGAAGCAATTTAGTCATGTGAATCCAAGTCAATTAAGGGTGCTGGCACACCGCCTACGCGCCGCCTACGCATGCACCCACGCAAATCAATTAACTAAATCAATTATGTTGCTATGGCCTACTTTTATATATTTCTTAAGTTTTGCAGGCTATCCTATACAGTGGACCTCACAGTAAACTATCACAGGAGCTGGCTTACCAGAAATTAGAAGTCCAAAGCAACTACTATGGCAGATATAAGCGGTCACATTCTCCAACATAAACGGCAAAATATCCCCGACAATTCAACTCCACAGTTGGGGGTCTCACCCTCTACGGACTCTGGAACTCACCGCCGACAAAATTACAGAAGCTTTTTTCGATTTACAATTTAGTTTTCAAATTATTCATTGTTATTATTTTTGTGGCGACCATTTCCTTAAATATATCCGTTTTTGGCCGTTATTACGAAATTTCCCTCTGTAATTTTTTTTATTTTTATCTTCTGTACCTGTATTCCAAAAATAGAATGGTTCTGAACCCCCATTCCGTACTTATGGCCAGTAATAGCATGCAGAACAAGCCAATCATTCCTCGCACAATTTTGTCAATTTCAGCCCCGCCCTCATCGGGCAGGTAAGGAATACGCGCGGATTATTGGAATGCAGTGGCTCTGAAAAGAGCCCGTTTGAAAAAATAAATAAACACAGACAACGAAATGGAGAGAAGGCGCCCGGGCTGAGACTTCTAAGTTGAGCAGAGCGCCCTGTACAACATCTCTCCGAGCGGCTTGCTCCTGATTCCCTTCTGCTACAGGGAGGCAACGAAGGCATCCTTGGTATCACTGGTTCTACGGAGAAGCAATAGAGTGTGGAGATCGAAGCCTTGAGTGACTAACTTCTTGGCTTGTGTTGGTGTGATGCTGGGCTTTCCAAGGGATCTGGTGAGTAGTGCTGCATTGGTATACAGGGTCTTCTGAGCTAACCACTTCTTCATTTGCATGCTAGGCGATTTGTCTAGACATCCTGTTACTTTTTGTGCCACAAATATATTTACCTCTGCTATTATTGAATGCAATTGTAGGTACAAGTTCCAATGCACCTCAGCAGTACCTGCAGGATTTAGACCCGAGTCCATAAGTGTACCACCACCAACAACGGGGGGAAGTGCTTGCTTCATATGTGTGCATGCCTGATCTTTCAGGGGAACCTGCACTGACTGGTGCAGATGGACTTGTGCTGCTTACTGGGACAGACAGACCTACGCTGAATTGTGCATATGAACCTGTGCTTGCTAGCACAGACGGACCTGTATTAACTGACACGGACGGACCTGTGCTTGCTGGCACAGACGAACCGGCATTCATTGGCACAGATGGACCTGTGCTTGCTAGCACAGACGAACCGGCATTCATTGGCACAGATGGACCTACGCCCACTTCCAATTCAGGACCTGTGATATTACATCAGAGATACCAATAATAAACCTGACACAAACTTTTTAATCTCAATTTTGCAATTTTTTTTTGTAAAAAATATAGTTACATTATGTACTACAACAGGAGTCAATAATTCCTCAGATGTGCAATTGAATATTTAGGATTTTGCCAGTAATTTTGTCAGATGACAGACAGTGTATTGTTAGTTGGTGTACAAGTAGCTAAGGTAGCTAGAACTATTATTTTGTGTGTATCAACTTCTACTGGGATTACATCTTTTCTCGTGCCTAACAGCAAGAAGTTGCTGTTTCCTCTTTGTTCCTCTGACTCTTCTACTAGCCATTGGCCACAACTTGATAACCCACCACCAAAGAGAGACCTGCCAGAATAAAACCAGCCCTGAAATAAAACCCAGGATCCAGATATATAACAGACCACAAGGGATTGCGTAAGAATAGATCGAGTAAGATCGCTAACTATACCCAAGGAAGTTGTAGGCGGGAATTCCGTGCGAGTGTTTTTTTAGGCTAGCCACGAACTACAACTCGTGGTCTGGGAACTCAATTAACAGTGCACGCGCGTTGCTATGTGCCAGCACCCTTAAGCGCGCAAATGTCAACGTTGCACGTGAAAAAGGGGCGGTAGCACAGGTGCGCATTAATACTGTAACTATTGTAAGAAAGAAATTTAGTGAAGTTTATGGAGTTTTTCGGTCGCTGTACAGCTCATCTCATCTTTTTTCAATTAAATTTATGTTTCTTACGCGCAGATAATGTACAGCAGATGGAAAACGCAAACTGGTGGGGCGTTCTTCTAAAGAGACAGGATTAAAATCAGTCGATTCTACCTACTGTGTCCCAAGAAATATTCTGATATTCACAGGATTCAGCAGTACAGCACTGTTAACTATTAGCTAAAGTTACTAGACTTTCTTGTTAAATAAAACTATCACTTATTTCATTTATAATATGTAAATGAAAATTGATGAAATGATAGAATTTAAGTAGTGCACATACACAAAATAATATAGTTGTGATTCGAGTTGAAGGTGGAGTGCTTCCTGAGTTGGTCCTAATCCTTACAATAAACGGCATCTATAGTAGTGAAGAAAAGGAATTGGCATAAACACGGCTTTGACAAACACACAATTTAACGGCAAACAGCTTAAGTGTGGCTGTATTACAAGTTGCTAGCTAAATGATAACTATATCACTGAAATATATTGGCTATATGGCATTTGTTATTGAACAGGTAGACAAAATAATCTTACCAACATCCTATCAGGTGGTCCTGTACTTTCTACGACAACAGAACACTCCGCCTATCCTGTTTTCCACACTGGCAACCTAAGCTAATCACGATATAAAGCTAGAAACACAGCAATCTGAGGAGAAGCCGCTCATTGTTTACAAAATTCTTAATGAAGACAGTTCGCGTGATCAATTGAGCCGTACCGCGTGACTAAAAGCGGGCGCGTTATGAGCGGGAAACCTGTAGTTTTTTCTATTCCCATACGTTTTTGGAGTTTACTGAGGGAATATTTTTAACGGCTTCAGCGCTAGCTTTCCAATGGTGCAACCCCCCCCCCCCCCCCACCATGCGTAGCTGCTTCCCTTCTAAAGTTATTCAAATTTTTCTTGGGCCAACTCAACTTGGACATACTATAGTGTGGAGTTGTCATTAGAGTAACATTTCAACAAAAGTTAAGTCACAAGTATATGATCTCATTAGACCAGATCTGGGTGGGCCGGGGCACATAATGTGACAGTTTAAAATAATTCCAAATAACTACTACAATAAATACATTATTTGATGTATTCTCTCTGTTTGACAGACTTTTTTTAACAACGCAGAATTAAAACTATTTGGTTGCCATTGGGAATTGAACCCAGGACCACTTGCTTAATGTACAAGTGCGACAACTGGCAAACATACACTCCAATTCTGTATTTATGCTGTTAAGGTGTACTGGTATGCTACAGTCTCACTCTCAATAATATACCTTGGTTAATTAAAGTACTCAAACGGCAAGACGCACCAGCTACCCTCCAGTTGACCAATATTTGACTACTATATTATAATCTATAATATTTCAGGCTCAGTTTCCCCTTCAAAGTAGTAAATACTGTTGATTATATTATAGTAGTCAAATATTGGTCAACTGGCGGGTAGCTGGTATGTCTTGCCATTTCAATATTTTAATTAACTGAGCCTGAAATATTATAGATTATATTATAATAGTTAAATATTGGTCAACTGGAGGGTAGCTTGTGCATCTTGCCATTTACGTACTTTAATTAACCGTTTTACTGCCTCAGTATATCCCTATCCATCACCTATGACAGTAAATACAAACTTTGTTTTGCTTGAAACCACTCTATTCAGAACAATTAAAACATTACAAATTCATGAATACACTTAATTCTTAGTTGACATGCTTAGGAAGATTGTAGTTGGTATTCAGCCATTGATTTTCAAAATCATTGTAACTAATTTATGTTTAGGTTGATATTTTCATATATATGATAATTCAATCCATCTTTTATCAATGAACAATGAATGTGATCTTGTATGATATTTGTTATGTGTTGCTGTAGTGGAACTCAACTACAAGACTCAACAAAACTACATGTGAACATTATGGAGTTGGATTTTATCTATTCCAAGCTATTAATTTAGAATTTTTTATATTAGCAGTATTACTCACTTTTATAAGCATCAAGAATTCCAATATTTCTGACCCACGCTACAGTGAAGAAGGGAAGAGTGTGAGCAGATATGGCGCTACTGCTATTATTCTTCTGGTGCCTTTTCTATTGATCATAATATACACCACTTTCGTAGATAAAATATTCGGAATCATTGAATTATTTTGGATTTTCACCATCTATTCTTTCATACTGCCGGTGTCTCTTTATAGTGTTGTATTTTTACCTAAGGTAAGAATTAACTTGATTCTCTATATTTTGATTTAGAAACAGATATCTGAACCTTGGTCATAACTAAAATTCATGTCTTGAGGTATAGGCAATGGTTTCCAGAATAGTGACATTAAATAAACATCAGTACATTTGACATTAGAAGTTATATAATAAAAGAAGTTCTAATGACAATTGCTTGTGGAGTAACTAATAGTAGCTAAATATTCTAGATAACATTATGAGACTTCAAAAAATATTTCACTTAGTTTAAAATATTTTGTAATAAAAATTGTTATAATCAACCAGTCCCACTTTAATTAGATTATGACAATAGGACAGATTTGCCTTATAAGAGCTTATTGTATACCCTAATAGATACATGAACATTAAAGTAAGAAACTCAGTAATTCTTACCTTCTAATCATCTCTAATTTTTTACTTCAAATTAAAGACTGTATTATTACAGAATTTTAAAGATTGCATTCTTAAAAGTTGTTATTTCATGATTCTCAGTCACTTACAATTTACACACTTTTGCTTTACATTTTGATTGCATCACTTTTGTACAGTTTGCTATAATTCATGAGGAATACAAGGAAAGAAAATTAAAAATTAAAAAGGAAGTGGAAGCTGCTAATTTCCTTGCTCAGCTTAAAATTCAACGAAAATCTCTTGAGGATGCCATTAAAGAGGTATGATTAATAGTTGAAGGAAACATTCATATGAAATAATATATATTTGTCAAGAATACTGTAAAAGATAGAATATTAGTGCAGTAAGAATGTATTATAGCACAAATAATTTATTTACTATTATTTCAGTGATGTCTCTCTATTATTTATTTGTTTTGTGCAAGTTCAGCATAACTACATGCTTTAGCTTTTTTTATTATTTTATAATTTTAATGTGAAACCATAATTGGAAAGAGTTAACAAAAGAGAACGGATCCTCTCATTTTTCCAAACATACAAACAAATTTAAGTTGCAAATATCACTGATTCACTAATTTTCAACTGAATTAATAAAATAATTTCTCAGTTTTAACAGCCAATATATTTTGCCTTGAAAACTTAACCAAATTAGTTCAGTTATAATTAATCACGTAATTGGCTATTAAAACAGGGAAAAATTCCTATAATAATACCATCATCGTTTTTGTGCTGCTTTGATATCACTTGATTATTCATTATTTAGTTATAAACACTGCTGATAATATTGTCATTATGCAATGCATGTTTTATTAATAGAAGCTTATGTACCTCTTGTTTCAATGCCTTCAAATTTTTACTTATTACATAGTGGTTATTCTAATTTTTATTATAAACTCGTTTTTAGAAAGAAGAGAAGATAGCAAAATTAAAAAGTAAGGAGCTTTGACATTAGTTTTATTATTATTGTCTGCCAAAGAAATATCATCTCATGGACACTGTCATTCAGCATTATACTTCTTGTTCAATTTCCAAGTTATATTTATACTATTTGTGCAAATTTATGTGACGAAAATACTACTATGGTAGTGAAATGTTTAGTCTTTGTTGTAATTGAGATAAAATACATGCATGCATGCTAATACATTCATTACATTACATTCACTACGCTCTTACCTTAATTTTCTGAGTAGTGATAACACAGTAATATGAAGTTTAAGCCATCTGACTACTTCTATTACCAGTAACTCTCGAACAAGTTCTCAGCTACAAAATAAAAAACAAGGCCAGAGTTATTTTTGTAACTTTAGTTAATCTGACTACCAGTGGCTCTTGACAACCAACAAGCGGCACTAAGAAGCTCCAAAAAAATGGCGAGATTTAATGCATTTACGGTAATGGGAATTCAATGCCATAGTAACCATTCTCCGCAAATGTTTGTATTAAAAAAAAAGCAACAAAACACAAGTCACATTATTTAAGTGTTTTCTTTAAATGTTTTCTTTGTGACTTTCTTTAGATAAGTAATAGTTGTAATGCACAATACTTTCACACAACTGAACATACCTACTCAAGACTTACCTTCGTGGTTACTCTAGTGGACAATGAATTTTCAAGTAAATACAGTTGTGTAGGGCTTATAACTGTGACAAATAGGGTATTAACTCACCACCACCACTAACTCGAATAGAAATGAACTGAAGCAAGTTTTTGAGTTTTAACTACACCCGCAAAAGAATTCAAAGTGGTAAACAATTCAATTTCTGGGATGATACAGGTAATCATTAGTAAGCCAGAGGATTCAGTTTAATAAGTTTGGATGGGGTAGAAACAACGAGCTAACACAAAAATACTGGAGGGTCAAAGTACAAAATGACATATGTACATCCCGACATATATATATATATATACAGTTGAACCTCCGAACAACAGCCATGCATGGGGACAAACCCTTTGGCCTTTGTAGAGAGTTTGACCTTATTTCGGAGTTTTTTTTTTTGCTACTATTTTTTTTAAAGAATTTGACAAAATAACTAATGGATTGAGTTTTTTTGGATGATGAATTGATGTAGCTATTAATGTTAGTTTATTGTGGCTTTGTTGTGGGAAAGAAATCATGCAATGTTTTTTGTTTCATGGCTGCAAGTTGTAATGAAGCCAATGAATCCACAGATATGCCAATCTTGGTTGACTCCATTAAGTGACCTCGACTTTCTAGAAATGTTTTGATATCTTCCAAAGCCAAGATGGCATCCTTGTAGGTCTTCACATTTGAAATGGGCAATTGTTCACTATCATCTTCTTCATCTTCGTCACATTCTTCTTCGCCACCTACCTGAGCCAAGCTGATGCATGAAGTCTTCTTCCCATGTCAAGCTGTCCAGGTCATTGCATACCGGTAGTGAATCTTCCCCATTGATGTACTCATCTGAGCTGCAGCAGTTAGGCACTACATCATGAATGAGGCTGGTAAGGTCGGCTTCAACATCCACAGCTGAGAATGGGTCATCTTCCTCCATGCTGCAGGAAACAATATCCATCTCTGAATTGAGGATACCAGCTTTCCTGAAACATTTTGAAATTGTCTGAGTTGATACGATTGACCATGCCTGGGCAACCCACCTTATGGCTACTAAAATATTGACCGATTTCACTACCTCAGATGCAGTTTGGCATTCATCAATTTTTGTTAGCACATATCGCAAAAGTAAGCCTTTATAGTGCACCTTGAAATTTTGTACGATGCCAAGGTCAAGTGGCTGCAACTTTGAAGTAGTATTGGCTGGCAAAAAAACTATTTTTATATTACTAAATTTTGACTCGAGAGTGCTAGGGTGGCAACCTGCATTGTCCATCAACAACTAAATCGAACGCGGACTATGGATTAACCTGCTGTTCAACTTAGTTAGAACAGTCTCCATAATATCTCCTGTCATCCATGCCTTCTTCTGATTGAAATAATTGACTGGCAATGCACTCTTATCAAAACACTTTAAACACCTGGGATTAGCTGAAGTCCATGACAATTGGCTTTTCCTTAATGTCTGCTGCACTGACTAACAATGCCACAGTGATTCTTTGCTTACTTTTCTTCCCTCCTTTGCACTCCTTTCCTATTCGTCTAAAGCCACTATCAGGTAAAGCTCGCCAAAATACTCCAGTCTCGTCCATATTCCACACATCTTCCTTTGCATAGCCTGTAATTAACTCAGGAAGCCTTTCCTTCCATGAATCCACAGTAACTCCCTGCACATCCCCAGACTCCCCACATATTTTAAAACGTTTGATGTTATATCTGGCTTTCCACTTGCCTAACCAACCATTGGATCCTTTAAGGGTGCCCGCACATAGCAACGCGCACCGCCTGTAGATCCGGACATTAATTTATTCCCCGCCAATACCCCACCATTCGATAATACGCGAGCAGAAACAATCGCGCATTAGTAGCAGACGTATACTTTGCGAAGTTGTGGTGTTTTAGTTTAGCTTCTTGTTGTCTTTTATTCGTTTACAGCAACTCTCCATACGTCGTCTGAGCTCACGCAGCAAGTTGCACCAGGCTGCCTCTCCACCAGTAGCCGTTCTCCGGACTATGCGCTCCTGAACTCAAGTGGATGGATCCACCAGGCTCGATTTCTGCGGAGCGAAGACTTCCCAAGCTGCGCAAATCAAATACCTTCACCTTTGGCTATCTCCAATAAACTGCTCTCTCTTCGGACTCTCTTGTTATTGTTGTATTGATGTTTGTTTACTCTGGATATAGGCGGGCTCTTTTTAGAACCAATACAAACTAATTGAAAAAAAAATTGCTCGCGTACTCGCATTACGAGATATGGGGGTGGGGCTATTTCTTAAGAATTGCGAGTGGAATTAAAGTTCCAAATTTTGGGTCAGTTTTTCTTGGAATCTAATAATGAGAACGGCACAAAAATTTTATACACGGGTAAACCAAAAAAAAATGAACTGCACTACAGCGAGAATTTTTCAATATCTTATAAATAGAAAAAATTGCGAATATATCATAAAGTAATATTGAAATGGATAAGAACTCGCTGTCTTGCAGTAGAGTATCGGCTCGGCTAGTAGTGCACCAAATTGCGGAGCTCCAACTTACCGCACCGCTCCAAAAAAGTGCCCCAAAGTTTTATAACCAGGCCCCGATATTTCCTCCAGATTCGCTCTAAAATTAGTGAGCGGCTCCTTCGGCAGGTACTTTGTCCTTGTGTTGTAGTGGAGAAGCCCCTGTATGTATACAATAGTAGTAATCGTGCATAGCAACCATCAACAAAAAATTGCGTAGGCGGTGTGCGGGCACCCTTAAAGCTTTCGTTCCCTAATTTCTCAGCAATGACTTTAGCTTTTTCAATAAGCTGTGGACCACCAGGATAAACATGTTTTGAACAAGCTAAAAGGTACCACTCGTACAAAGCCTTATTTATGTCTTCATACTCACATGTACGAGAGACTTTAGTGGAATAGATCCTGCTTCCAGAAGCATTAGCTTTAAATAATGCTAAAATAGAATCCTTATTCTTGATAATTTGGGCAACCTGAGTCCTGCCACACTGAAACATTTCCCCTAGTGCACGATGACTGAGGCCCTTGTCATTCTTGTGGGCCTTGATAACCTCCACTTTCTTTTTTAATGGCAGGAAATTTTTCTTCTGCTTCGAAGCCATATTGGTGCAAGCAACGCGGGAGAGCTCACATAAAGCCCACCCCAAGAAGGTGTGACGTGTGCATGGCTGCAAGTCAGGTTGTTGCTAGTGCTGAACTGCAAGTTTTGGAAATAAACTCCTTCATAAGAGGCTATCACGAGTACACTCACGTATGGGTACCTTTTGTAGGGGAATCACTATTGGTGAAGCCAGAGCCCACAAATGCCAAAGACAATAAAGCAGTAGCAGTTATGAAGGACTCTACAGTTGTAGGTCATGTACCACGCAATCTTGCACCGCGTCTTTTTCACTTCTTAAGAAGAGATGTCAACAAAGCGTTTGCAGTGGTCCAAGGAGAGAGAGTGAACAGAGGCGCCGGTTATGGCCTGGAAGTGCCCTGTATCTACCGCCTGTTCGGCCCACCTGTTTATGTCTGCCGAATGAGAGAACTAGTTAATGAATTATTAATAGAGGGACATCTGTAATGAATGTAAAATTAGTATTAGCATTCATTTAGTATTATGTCTTTTATTAAATTGAAGGCACACAAGTCATAAATTAGTACGGCGTGGCAAGCTAAATTTGAAAGGCTAGGCAAAACGGCGGCATCAATAAGTTGGGTGTGGCTAACTGGCCGTCCCAAGAAGTAAATTTTGTACAATACATTACGTTTTGGGGCACACAACTTGGCCGTTGTCCGGACTAGAGAGTCAACCGTTACTTGGAGTCAAAAAATCCATTACATACATGCAGAAAATACTCCGTTCCCAACGGTCTGACCGTTGTTGAGAGTCTGACCGTTTCTCGGAGTCCCGTTGTAGGGAGGTTCGACTGTATATATACTAATCGTGTGATCGAGTGCAAATATCGAGCGAGCCTGCCTAGGTTACAAAACAATACAGTAGCTTAGTTCATGCAAAAAAGTATTTATTTAGTGATCATTAATATTACATAGTTGCCAACTGTCTCACAAGCTCCGGGACAGTCCTGATTATATCACTTAGCTACTGTCCTGCAACAGAATTGTACTCTTTCTATTGTTTATACAGAAATGATAAACTTTGTATCTGTTTACTATGCATGATTCCACTGTTCTAAAAAATTGGAGTGTTTTATTTGATTCTAGAATGGGCTTTTTTCATGAATTATATCAATTCAATCTTAAAGAAAAGTGACCGCACAGACATCGGTGACCGCAACCTATTGTCACCAGTTGTAGAAAATCATATTAAATATATACTTTTAAACTATCATGCTATCATTACTTCCTTATAATTGTTGTGAATTTGGGTGTGGTCTTGGGTGTGGCTTAATGTCCCTGAACTATGATTAGAAAGTTGGCAACCATGATATTACCACCAATCAAATACAGAATTATCTTACCTCAATTTCCTGAATAGTGATAACATCTGTAGTATCCAATTTATGCCTTCTGACTGCCTTAATTACCAGTAACTGTTGAACAAGCTCACAGCTCTACCAAAAAAACAACAACATAGCCAGTATTATTTTTGTAATTTTAGCTAATCAATATGGAACTACATACTTACCTTAGCTTCTCCCAAGTAATGATGGCTTCATTGGTTTAGCCACTCAGTCTACCAGTGACACTACCAACAAATGGCATTTAGCAGCCCCAAAAAAAACAACAAAGTTTTGAGATTATGTTTGGTAAAAGGTTTTCAGTGCCATAGTAACCGTTCGCAGTAACTTTTTGGGACTTGAAAAAAATGTGTTTCACAGGAATTATCTCACAGTTTGGAGACTAAGTTTCAAAGAAGACTTGTTAATGCTGTAGTATCAGAAGAAAGTGGGGCCAATCCTATAAAGTTGTGTTTTTAATGGCACCCGTGTGCGTGTTTAAGGAGCATATGTACCGTCCATCCATACATAATTATAAATATTATAGTACTTATTACGTGAGTCAGAGTGTGATATGGCGTAATATTTCACGAGCAGGCTAATTTATTTTCTGGAGCCAGAGGTGAGTGAAAATAAAGCCTGAGAGTGAAATATCTAGCCATATCACTCTGACAAGTGTAATAAGTGGTTTATTCCATGCTAGATGTCTTCACTTATGTAGTTTGTTGGTAATTCAAGGTGTAAAGTAGGCCCTAGAACTCTCTAGGGGCTCACCACATACCCAGCTGATATTTTAGCAGCTGCTCTAACCTGGTTGGGTAGGCTCCACTAGAGGAAGGCAGCTGTAAAAACCCAGAAAAAGGGTAAGCCTGGCCCAGTTGCTCTAACTACTAGCTAGGGTAATGAGCTTGTGCAACACAGCCATGAGATAACACTATGTGATAAATATATGTTATACTTTGAATACTGCAAAATATCAAGAGTCTGTCGGGATGTATTGGGACGAGTGCCGCAGGCACGAGTGCCGCAGGCACGAGTGCCAATACCCCGATCAGAGGAGTGATATTTTGCGTATTCAAGTATAACATATTTATCATGTACGCATGCGCAAACTTACTCTTAGCAACGACAATTTTTCTGGAGCTAAACCAGTAAGCTAACGTTGTTATGGCTGAAGATATTTCATTACAGGATTTTTTTGATGACGAAGTTCTTGAAATGATTGAGAAACAATCTGAATATCTACAGAAACTCCCTATAGAACCAACTGTCGCTAATCCAGTCTATACTGACGGACAAACGGAGGAAACTAAGCACGTAGAAGAAGCATCTTCTTCTGTGTGTTTGGACGATGAAGAGTTGGAAATGTTTGTGGACCACCCCCAACAATATCTCTCCGTGTCCCTTACGTATTTTTGAAAAGTTTCTTCGAAAGCGTCCAGTTGAAATGTGCAAATCAGAATCCCCATTTTATCTGGCTGTGAACTACAATTACTCCAATGATGACATTTGGTACAAAAAACAGAAGATGGGGAAGGATAGAATCAATACAATAATGAAAGGGATGGCTGCAAGTGCTGGATTGTCTGGGGGGGAAACAAATCATTCAGCTCGAAAAACAATGGTTACATGTCTTACCAAGAATAGTGTACCAGAAACACAGATAATCCAACTAACTGGGCATAAAAATCTACAAAGTCTAAATAGCTATAAAAAAGCATCATTACAACAGCAAAAGGAAATGTCTCATGTCTTGAGCTCATACAAAAAGCCTGAAACTAATCCATCTTCTTCATACCCTACAACACCATCGAGTGGTACTATGAACCAAGATTAAGTGCTCAGTCCTTCTTTGCTGGAGCAACAATCACCAACTGTACAATAAATATTGGTTTTCCTACAGCAACACAAACACAAAGTTTCACCACAATGTTTGCTGCACCTAATGACACACAACCACAAATGAAGTGATTTACAATTCATACATACCTACATAGCAATAGACAGATATATCAAATTAATGTATTATTATTAAGATTTAACAAAAAACCTAAAAATATAAAATTAGCCTGAGGGGACGCAATAACACTTGTTAGAATGCCCAAGGGGACGCAATATGGGAAAATATTGGGGTAGTTTCATTTGTATTAATCTCTATGGGGGTACTTGAGTTCAGTACATGATAACATGAGTTATCTCAAGGGTCACTACCTAAAGATAGCATTGGGAAGATATCTAGCATGGAATAAATATACATGTATGTATAACATATACCAGATTTTTTATTGTCCACCCTTAATAGTATCTCGCTAACTTAACTTGCTCCATAACAAATATCCCAAATTCTCAATTTGACACCTAGCTATGTAGTGTCTCGCTTGCTTCTCTCGCCATTTATTTCAATGCTATATTATTATTCGGTGCAGTTCAGTACAAGTACATGCTTCAGCTATTCGAATGTTATCAATATTTATGTAAAACAATTTTGGAAAGAGCTAACAAAACGAAACTGATCATTTCATATACTGCCAAACATACAAACTAATTGAAGTAACTGATTCAGTAATTTTATATTGAAATAATAATAATAATAGCATTTTCCCCTTAGTTTTAACTCTCAATTAGAATCAAATTAGTTCGGTTATGATTAATTATATTATATTGACTATTAAAATGAGGAAAAAACTCTTATAGTAGTACTATCATTGCTTTTGTACTTCGATGTCACTTGATTATATATATTTAGTTATAAACACAACTGTCATTTTGAAATGCATGTTTGATCAATACTCAGCTTATTCCCATCTTATTTCAGTACCTTCAAAATTTTGCTTTTTACATAGTAGTTATTCTAATTTTTATTATAAAATCATTTTTTTTAGAAAAAAGAGAAGATAGCAAAATTAAAGACTAAGGGGTTTTGGCATTAGTTTTGTTTTTATTGTCTTCTAAAGAATTAATATACTCCATGGACATTATGTCATTCAGCATATTCTTATTCATTTTCTACGTTAAAATTATACTATTTGTGCAAATTATGTGACGAAAAAATACTATTGTGTAGTAAAGTTAAGTTTGTATTATAATTGAGATAAAATAGATGTGTGCATGCTAATACATAACATTATTGCACACAGATTCGTTTTGATACAAATAATCATAGATAGAAGCACATTATACATTTTATACATAATCTATCAGGCATTCTTAATGAGTGATCCAGTCATTTCCCTTCAATCTTCTCATTTCATGATCCTCTTAGGTCCAATCATATTTTAATGTTATAGTTATAATATAGCTTAATATCATATTAACAATAAACATGTTAAAGAAAAACACTACTCCAGTCACATCTACTATTAGTCACATTTCATAAGCAGTTTTTTCACTTTGTAACTTGATGTAGGGTACAGTGTGGTGGTACTCGAAATATTGTTTTTTTGTGATATCAACCTAAGACTACTGCAGCCACAATATTAAAATTTAAATAATTTTTGCTAACTTTTGTATTATGTTACAACTATAGTAGCTAATTCACTTCAGATAGTTGCTCTAGTAATTATCATTAGACTAATACCACCACACCATATCAAACATCAGAATTGGTAGCTATAGGTAATGGTCTCAACTTGGAGATTACTGTTGGGAAAGATGCCTCCAAGAGCTTGAATAAAGAGTCTCCCCAAACTGTCAGAAGAATCCAGCAATCCCATTAAAATAAAACTATTGGAACGCCCTGACTTTACAATTGATATGAAGAACAAGAACGGGGCTTATCCAGGAACTGTTATAAAATTGATGTATCCATGAGAGTGCAACTAATAGTTAGTTAGTTACCACGGTCCCTGTTTAACGGTTTTAAATCTACTTCAAGTGAAGCAGCAAAGAATACTGGATCTGCTGTCTTCATTATGTACAGCATGACCAACATTTCGAAGGGCACTTTCCTTTATTTCAATTTTCATTTTTTTACTTTTAATCCGTTCAGTTCAGCTAGCCTCCTAACAATTTATGAGTGCCCACATCTTTTTGTACTGACGAGTGAGAGTGTTTACACTTACATTATTGACGACTAATCTCGCGAGCCAGACCCTTTACCTAACAGCTAAAAGGTCTGGCTTGCGAGATTAATTGACGACTAGCGGGTCACGCAGATTCATTGAATAATGCGGATAGCTGTGTGAGGAAATAGGATTTAAGAAATTTTTAATTCTCATAATTGGAACTCGTGATTATGGGTGCCCGTTCGAACTTTCAATGGGCACATAACTATTGGTGTGCTTGAGCACAAATGGCGAGCGAGCCTTTTTATATGAATGATTTTGACTTCTAACACTGAAGGTACTGAAAATAAGGTCCAGTTTTTAAAATTCGAAAACACGGTAAAGGGATTTCAGTGCCATACTAGTGGTGTGCTTGAGCACAAATGGCGAGCGAGCCTGATAGTTAGGTAACATAAAACTAAGTATTGTTACTATGTTTTAGCTTAGTTCATGCAAAAACTATAATAGCCGTTATGACTTTATTTCAGCAAACAAATACAAAATCACTCTCTTACCTGATTAATGGTAACTTTTGTAGTATCAAACATCTGCCATTCTGATAATCTCAATTACCAGTAACTCTTGAACAAGCTCTCAGCTACGATAAAAAAATAAACCAGTGTTATTATTTGTAATTTTAGCTCCGTATCCCCCCTAAAACGGCGAAGTTTTGAACTTAAGTCTGGAAAAGGGTCTTCAATGCCATAGTAACCGGTGAATCAACTTTTTGTTTCTTGAAAAGCAAGCGTTTTCGCAGAAATTTTCTCACACTTTGGAGCTTTAAGTATAAAGTAAGGCTTGCTTAATGCTGTATTTTAAGAATAAACTGGGGTCAAGCCTAAAAAGCCGTGTTTTTTGGAGAAAAAAAAGTTCTCCGCGCGCGCGTTTAATTACATACGTACGTCCAAACATATACAAATAAAATAAACTAGTGATGTGCTTGAGCACAAAATGGCGAGCGAGCCTAAAGACTATACTATTTTTATATGAATGATTTTGACTTCTAACACTGAAGCTGCTGAAAATAAGGTCCAGTTTTTAAATTTCGCATACAAGGTAAAGGGATTTCAGTGCCATAGTTACAAACTCTCTGCAACTGCTTGAATTGAAGGAAAACAACAACAACAAAACAATACACGTTATTTAAACGTTTTCTTTGTAATATTCTTTAGCTAAGTAGTGGTTGTAACACACAATATTTTGACACAACTGGACATGCACCTACACAGACTTACCTTAGCGGTAGTCTAGTGGACAATGTATTTTCAAGTAAATACTGTTGCGCACGGCTTATAACCATGACAAAGAGCGCATTGACTTACCACCGCCACTAACTCGAATAGAAATGGAAGTCCCTAAGTTTTCAAGTTTGAACTGCACCCGCAAAAGAATTCAAAACGGTAAACAATTCAATTTCTAGGGTGATACGGGTTTACTGATCGATAAACCCAGAGATTCTGTGTAGTGCAATTTGGGATGGGGTCGAACACAGAATAACACAACAAACGGAGGGTAAAAGTACAAATGGACATACGTACGTCCAAACATATAACAAATAAAATAGTGGTGTGCTTGTAGCACAAATGGCGCGCGAGCCTGATAGTAGGGTAACATAAAATGTTACTCTGTGTTAGTACTCATGCAAACACTATAATAGCCAGTTTATGGACATTTGATTTCAGAAAAACAAATAGCTACAAAATCACTCTCTTACCTGATTAATGGTAACTTTTGTAGTATCAAACATCTGCCATTATGATAATCTCAATTACCAGTAACTCTTGAACAAGCTCTCAGCTACGATAAAAAAATAAACCAGTGTAATTTTAGCCAACAAATATGGAATTACTACTTACATCATTCTTGAGTATTGATAACTTCTGTAGTATCAAATTGAAGTTAGTTTGACCATCTGAATTACCTTGAATTCTTGACAACAAGCTCTCACCTACAAAAACAAAAAAAATCAATTTTAGCACACAAATACAAAATTATTTTCTTACCTCATTTTCTTGAGCAGTGGTAACTTTTGTAGTACCAAATTTGAGCCAATCTGACTATTTGAATTTACCAGTCACTGTTGACAAGCTCTTAGCTACAAAAAAGAAAGGCCAGAGTTAATTTTGCATATTTAGCTAACAAATATGGAATTGCGTACTTATCTCAGCTTACCTCGAGAAGTAGTAGCTTCCTTAGCATTAATACTACGGCATTCTGACTACCAACGGCTCTTGACAACCAACAACCGGCACTCCGTATCCCCCCATAAAACGGCGAAGTTTTGAAATTAAGTCTGGAAAAGGGTCTTCAATGCCATAGTAACCTGTCGAATCAATTTTTTGTGTCTTGAAAACAAGCGTTTTAGCAGGAATTTTCTCATACTTTGGAGCTTAAGTATAAAGTAAGGTTTGCTTAATGCTGTAGTTTCAGAATAAACTGGAGTCAAGCCTAAATAGCCGTGTTTTTAGGAGAAAAACGTTCTACGCGCGCGCGTTTAAAAAAGATACGTACCATCCATACATACATACATATATATAACATATACCCGATTTTGCATTATCCACCCCTAATACTGTCTCGCTCGCTCCGCTCGCTCGCCAATAAACAAACATCCCCGATTTTCAATTGTGTTACCCCTGTAAGTGTCTCGCGCGTTTAATTACATACGTACGTCCAAACATATACAAATAAAATAAACTAGTGGTGTGCTTGAGCACAAATGGCGAGCGAGCCTGATGTTAGGTAACATAAAACTAAGTATTGTTACTGTGTTTTAGCTTAGTTCATGCAAACATATAATAGCAGTTATGACATTTTATTTCAGCAAACAAATACAAAATCACTCTCTTACCTGATTAATGGTAACTTTTGTAGTATTAAACATCAACCATTCTGATAATCTCAATCACTAGTAACTCTTGAACAAGCTCTCAGCTACGATAAAAAAATAAACCGGTGTTATTATTTGTAATTTTAGCCAACAAATATGGAATTACTACTTACATCATTCTTGAGTATTGATAACTTCTGATTGAAGTTACTTTGACCATCATGAGTTACCTTGAATTCTTGACAACAAGCTCTCACCTACAAAAACAAAAACAATCAATTTTAGCACACAAATACAAAATTATTTTCTTACATCATTTTCTTGAGCAGTGGTAACTCTTGTAGTACCAAATTTGAGCCAATCTGACTATTTGAATTTACCAGTCACTGTTGACAAGCTCTTAGCTACAAAAAAGAAAGGCCAGAGTTAATTTTGCATATATTAGCTAACAAATATGGAATTACGTACTTACCTCAGCTTCCCTCGAGAAGTAGTAGCTTCCTTAGCATTAATACTACGGCATTCTGACTACCAACGGCTCTTGACAACCAACAACTGGCACTCCGTATCCCCCCCATAAAACCGCGAAGTTTTGAAATTAAGTCTGGAAAAGGGTCTTCAATGCCATAGTAACCAGTCGAATCAACTTTTTGTTTCTTGAAAAGCAAGCATTTTCGCAGGAATTTTCTCACACTTTGGAGGTTAAGTATAAAGTAAGGCTTGCTTAATTCTCTAGTTTCAGAATAAACTGGGGTCAAGCCTAAAAAGCCGTGTTTTTTGGAGAAAAACGTTCCCCGCGCGCGCGTTTAAGGGGCATACGTACCATCCCACATATATATACCTATAACATATACCCGATTTTGCATTATCCACCCCTAATACTGTCTAGCTCGCTACGCTCGCTCGCCAATAAACAAACATCCCCGATTTTCAATTGTGTTACCCCTGTAAGTGTCTCGCTCGCTACGCTCGCTCGCCAATAATTCCTCGTAGGTGCTAGCCGTTCTTTCTTGTCTACGCCTGGCCGTGTGAGTAGAATATCAAGACGGTACTTTCAGTTACATATAAACTCTAATCCTGGTGGACCTACTATGGATCCTGACAGGTTAGCTAGAAAAAGTTAGGCAATTATCATTGTTTTCTCAGGGTAAAAAGTAGAATTCTATCATTGAACTCATGAAATGTCAAATCTACACCAGCTTCGCAGTAGAGAACAACACTAAATATCTTACATTTAACCTTTATCCTCTGTTGGAAAGGTGGTGTAAATTAGACATTTTCTAGATTCATGACAATAGGAAATTCAGCATTTTGCTCTATGTTTGTTACTAGCTAATCTTTTAGGGTTAGGAGGAGGGGAAAGATGTGGTTGAAATAATACTTCACTAGATATAGCTTATTAGCAATTTTTAAGTAAGTTTAAGGATGGCTTGTTCTACCACAACCACAAGGGAGACTAAAGTTAGTTTAGTAACTCACCTACTAGTAATTACGTGTCATATAACTAGAAGCATTAGTGTAAATTGAGTATTTTTTGCATACTATTTGATAAAGTATAAACATCTTTTCCTTTTCTTTGAAACTTTTGAATATTATAGCACAATGTTAATGGTCTGCTTATTGTAGATACTTCATTATTTTTGGGAGAATTTATTGGATTTTTTTCAAGCACTTTCTAGCATCAACTTTCATTGCATTTCAGCAAGTTCATAATCTTGAGATTCCTATTATATCATTTGTTCCTTGTCAGAATACTAGCAATGTGAATTATACTGAATGTGATCCATTTGTTTATCCTTCTATCCTGGAAGCCATTGAGGAAGTGAACGAGAACGGAGTTGTGATAAAAAACAACAAGGAGGAAATGCTAGCCGTGAAATTGAAATTATTTGATACTATAACTGAGGTAATAACTAGCGAATTTAATCATAATTTGTATAGATTTAAGACCATAGCCTGCTTACCATGCTTACTTGATCTCAAATTATTCTAACAACTTTTTTTTATCATAAAGGTAATGCAGATTTCCCCATGAAAATGTCAACTTAGATAGAAGCTATTATTAAGTTTTCTGAACTTTCATAAAAACTAGGTTAAAATTTTCTCACTTAAATTAAATTATTATAAAGGCATAATGCGAAGGTCTTGAATGTTGTGGGTTGTTTAGTGGCTAAAGCAGGAGTCTTGGATTCTATTCCCCAGTGACAACTAAGATTTTTCACATTTTGCCTTTGCTTCTCTCTAAATGAGAAACTTTCAATCCAGATAAAAAACTTAAGAGGAATCAGACTTACAATAGCAATAACTGTATTCACATTTTCCTAATTTTATAGAATAATGCACTTCAATCATTGGTTCAGTTATTACAAATTATGCAACTAAATTCTACTCCTATTGTGGGGATGATAGGCCCCCAGAGCAACGAAGTAACTAACCTTCTGGCATTCAGCTCAAGTGTTGGCTTGCCATTTATTATGGTGAGTGTCACTAAAAAGATGCATAATGATACATCTACTATTATAATATGTGGTGTGCCGGGCAGCTGGGAGAGGGAAGGTAGGTTAAGGTACGCTGCCACCACTGCTAATGTAACTAGCTATACCAATTACTCAGCAGAAGTTCCTCCCAAAAGTAAAGAGTTACTAATTCTTTAGTTTAGGTAGAAACAATAGCATTCATCTGAAGTCTTAACACAGAGTGAACTACTAATAGAATGACTGCATGTGCTCAGGTGGTCACTATTTATGCAACCATTCCTAAGCATGCTCAGTGTGTATTTGGAATGACTCAGCATGAACCAGCATAAGTGATCTACACTTGGGTGAAGGATGAATAAAAAAATGAACAGTTCAGTTCTGTACTTGCTAATAATAATTAATAAGATAAGTTACTGTTGCACTGTGTGTGTTGTGGGCTTGGTCACCACATAATATATAATATATATAAAAAATACGAATAACATGCTATTGTCTGACATTGATAAGCTAATAGTATATAATCTTTATTATCTTATTTCTCCAATATAATGAGGAACACAAAACTACATGAAGTTGGACATAACGGTAGTTTGAATACAATGAGATGTAGTACTTGGATTGAAATTAGGAAAAGAATAGTGATGACCCATACATATGGAATATCTTTAATTTGGCAATGTAGACATAATGTAAAACTAATTTGATTATTTATGAAATAACACTGTACTTGTTAAATCATATTTTGCTAACCAGTGTAATTGCAATGTTAAGCAGGTTTTGTACCCAATGACTAAAACATACGGAATCATGATGTTATAATTTATCATGACAAAAGCATTTAATAAAGCAGCTCTTGCTTAAAACACAAGTTTATGTACAATAATACAGGTCTCATATGGAGCAGATGATATTATATTTGACAGAAGAAGAGATTTATACTCTAACCTTTACAGAACTATTCCTTCATTAGAGGCCACGAATAGAGCTATAGTTTGCTTAATGAACAAATTTAACTGGCATAAAATGGCAATAATTACATCAACTACTCAAATCCAACATAAAAGAGTAAGTTCTTCATTATAGATATTTATTAAAATAACATGGGTGGAAGTTATCATTATAATCATCAAACAGAAGTGCACACTATTACAAGCTCAATGAGTGGTTCTATTATACTAATGCATAGAAATTGGTGGTTATACAGTACATCTTAAAACTCTTTTACATATTGCTTTGAGTAGTCATGTATGCACGTGACAAATGGATTGTAATATTATTATCTGTGTGATTTTACTTCTTTTATTTTACAGCACACAGATTAATTATACATATGTACTTTGAATGAATTTAAACATGATAAGGCAATTATTATTATCAAAACCCTAAAAGCTCATATTCCTGGTATTTTCCAAAAAATTCAATTATGGTATAATATATCTTTTTATAGTCAGCAGAAAACTTGGCTTCGCTTGCAAGAAGATCAAGTATTCAAGTCACTATAGACAAAATTCCTGGTTTGAATATAAATGAATATGATAGCATAGTCCAAGGAGAAGTTTGGTCATTGCACGCTACTGAAGTCCTAAAATCATGGAACAAAAATATCTTCAAGATATTTGTCAGTGTACTTTCAATGCTGGAAACAAGAAGCTTATTTTGTCAGGTTTGTAGATATTGTCATAAGATTAACTTAAGTCTCTATTTGTAAAATTTATGCTGTAGATGTTACAGCATATATTTCACATGAGTTGTGTGGTGTATT
>WLWD01006091.1_pt1 | contig 51427 bp, 40 predicted proteins | sample 6712731 | NCBI WGS metagenome assembly WLWD01 (sample SAMN12718690, study PRJNA576275) | sponge metagenome | isolation source: marine sponge | host: Mycale hentscheli | place: New Zealand: South Island, Marlborough, Capsize Point | collected 2014-11-01
GTTTCATTTATTTTATTCTTATTTTCTTTTACTTGTCAAGGTTTTGTGCTTTATAACTAATGGAGCTCGATAATCCCAACCTGAAAAAGGAAAGTGCGAATGAAAAACGGGCTCGCCTTGACAAAAGAAACCAGAGGGCACAAGAACTGAGGAGGGCTGAAACCGAACAAGAACGGCAAGCCCGCCTTAAAAAAAGAAATGAAAAGGACAGGGCTAAACGCAAAGCAGAAAGTCCTCTAGAAACTGAGCAAAGACAAAAAAATAGAAAAATTGATGAAACAAATGAATCTGAAGAGCACAAAGAAGTTAGATTAGAGCATAAGAGGAGCAAACTAGCACAAGAGTCCCTTGATAGAAGAGCTGCTAGATTAAATAAAATAAGAATTCAGCAAAAACATAGACGAGCAGTTGAGAGCCAAGAGAATCGATCTGCTAGGCTACAAAATATGAGGATTTTGCAAAAAGAACATTTAGCCAATGAAACCGGAGATGACAGAGCTGCTCGGCTGGAACGCCTGAGTGTTCTTAAAGATGAACGCTTAGCCAAGGAAACACAAGAAGAAAAAGCTGCTAGACTAAAGTATCAAAGCACTCTTCAGGAAAAAAAACTGGCTAAAGAAACATCAGATGAACGGGCTGCTCGACTGAAACTTCAGAACAATTTGCAGGAAAAAAAACTGGCAAAAGAAACATCAGATGAACGGGCTGCTCGACTGAAACATCAGAACAATTTGCAGGAAAAAAAACTGGCTAAAGAAACATCAGATGAACGGGCTGCTCGACTAAAACATCAGAACAATTTGCAGGAAAAAAAAATTGGCTAAAGAAACATCAGATGAACGAGCTGTTCGATTGAAGCGTCAATGTGCTTATAAAGAAAATGCTTTGGCCAATGAAACTCCAGAACAAAAATCTGCTAGACTTCAAAACATGAGTGTCTATAAACGACAATTTGCTCAAGATGCAGTATTAAAAGTTATCAATGCTGAACATTTACATAATAATGAAACTGCTCCTCTTTCATCAAGCCATTCTTAAAGATAAAGTTGTGAAAGAGAAGATGGACAAGTTTCATCACGAAATGTCTTCAATCGAGTCAACAATATGTTTTGTATGCTCAGAAAAATTTCCTGGCACTAAAATGGCATCACTGTCAACTACATGTATACGATGTTATCGAGACAAAGCAAACCCCCATGGTCAGTATGGATACAAAGGCCATGTAATCAACCTGCCACAGGATGTCACTTCTTTTGCGTCCAGCCTTCCAAGAAACACAAAAAATCTTGATGTGTTGATCGTGAGGAAACATGGTTCAGATAATACTCACAAGGACTTTAGAGTGAGACGCTCAGTTGTCCTACATGCTCTCCTGTGGCTAAAACAGCACAACAAGTATTATCGTGATGTGACAATTGATATGGAAGAAGTTAAGCAGCTCCCTATTGATGGAAATCTTTCCAATATTACCACTATTGAAGATGCATCCATCAAAATTGAAGACAAAAGCCAGCAACAAGAGGAAAATGATGAAAGTAATCAAGAATTGGGATCCTTTGTTCCAATTACTGTGCAAAAGGGCACAGAAGAAGAGACTGTCAAGAAGTCCATAAATGAGCGACAAAAACCGCATCCAGACAATATAATTCCATGGCCGTCTCGAGGGGACACTCCAATAAACGAGTTTGTCACCGAAGGATACATCTCCTGTGCCTTCCCTACATTGTTTCCCACTGGTAATGGTGATTTTTTGGCTCCAAGACAGCGTACTGTAACGGTGGGGAATTACTTCAAGCATTTGATGCGTTATGAAGATGGCAGGTTTGCCAAACATCCTCGTATTCGATATTTTGCTCTCAACACCGAAATGAGATGGCGTGCTCTCCAAACTGGTAATATTTAATATTTACATAAAGCAACACCCAAAAGATGCACGTCTGTCTTTGGAAGACTTGAAGGAAATGATCAGTAGTGGAGGGAAAGAGCTCAGCAAGCGAGTACTACATTATGCCACCAGCTTACGTGGAACTAAGCAATTTTGGTTCAAGCAGCGAAGTAGGCTCATTTCCATGATTGACTGTCTCGGTATGCCCACTGTATTTTTCACTCATAGTGCCGCTGACAATCAGTGGCCTGAGCTGGCTCGTTTGATTGCTGAAAATCCAGATGAAAGTTCTAGCCGCAGCTCTGCAGTCAATAACAACCCGGCCATTGCTGATTGGTTCTTCTATGAACGAATTAGCAAGTTCATGAAAACATTTTATGTGGATGTTCTTGGAGCTACAGATTACTGGTTCAGATTCGAGTGGCAGCACAGGGGATCTCTTCATGTACATGGTGTAGCTTGGCTGCACAATGCACCAGACATTGAGAAACTATTGTCATCTGATGACAGTGCTGAATTGTTGGATGCTGCTGAGAGGATTACTGCATAATGTTGATGGCCTGGTTAGTAACCCAGGAATTCCTGCTGATGGGAACAACATAATCAATTCTATTCCCTTACCTAAGATTAAACCGCATGTGTGCAACCAACAATACCAAGGCATAAATAACTTGGAAATGGACCTGGTTGATTTAGTTGCTACTTGCCAACGGCACACAAGATGCTCAACATCATATTGCTTGAAGCGTAAGAGAGGCAAGCAGGAGTGCAGGTTCGGCTACCCCAAACCATTACAGCAAGTGACTACTATCACCACACAAGAAGGTGAACCTGTAGTGCTGACTTCCAGAAATGACAATTTGTTGAATGCCTACAACCCAGTACAATTGTCAGCTTGGAGAGCCAATGTTGATATGCAGTACATTGTGTCCAGAAACAAAGTCATCAAGTATGTGGCAAAATATGCTACCAAATCTGAGCCTCGTTCAAAAGGTCTGCAAGAAGTATACAGTACAATCATGAAAAGCATCAAAGAGGATGCCACACCACTCAAAGTAGTGCAAAAGCTATTAACAAGCACTATTGGAGAGAGAGATTTTTCTGCACAGGAGACATGTCATCTTCTTTTGATGCTGCCCTTGTTTAGAGCTTCTCGAGATTTCGTTGTTCTTAGTCTTGATGGTTCTCGACAGGTGACCGAAACATTTGAAGAAGACAAATCTGTGACTGTGGACTCCCAACTGGACCACTATTGTGCTCGTCCTGATGTCCCAGAGTTTAGAGAAGTATCCCTGCTGAAATTTGTTCAGAAGTACAGAATCCCCAAGAAAATTGGCAGTGCACTGGTGCCAAGGAACAAAGATGTAATAGTGATACCACGTCCTTATTGCTCACCAGATCCACAAGGACCACAATATGAGCAATATTCAAAGCAGAAACTCATGCTTCACAAGCCTTTTGTTCAACTGGATGAGCTACTTGGAGGATGTGACACATATGCAGCTGCTTATGCTACTTTTCTTCAGTCTGGTAATGTGCCAAAGTCTCTTGCTGATGATATTCACAGGCTAGAAATGGCACAGGCAGAAGATCAACAGACTGTTGATGAAGAGGTGACTAATTTTCAAACAATTCATTTTTTATTCATTTATATGTATTCTTTTTGCAGGCATGTGATAACGATGACAATGATGATCAAAACAAGAACACTGTATTGGATTGGATGCAGCTCTGTTATCATCACACAGAATTTGAGCAAGTTGCTTCTACTTGTGAAGTCGACTGGTCTGCTGCTGGAAAAAAGTATGACAACTTGCAGGAAATGCCTTCCTTTATTGCACAGCACAAACAGCATTTGGTCTACTCTGCAGATGAAACTGAGGCTGAAGCACAAAATTTGAAAGGAAAGCAGAGTGAAGCTTACCAAATAGTATTCAATCACTACCATGGCAAACTGTGTGGGTCACCTCTAAGGATGATCATCTCTGGCACAGCAGGAACTGGAAAGTCATATTTGATAAAGTGCTTGAAGAAATTGTTGGGCGATTGCCTTCGTGTGACAGCTCCAACTGGAGTGGCAGCTTACAATGTAGATGGCTATACGTTTCATTCGCTTCTCAGCATTCCTGTCACTGGAGACTTTAAGGACTTGGAGGGACAGCGTCTCAGTGCTCTTCAAGGATCACTTTGTGGCGTTAGGTACTTGATAATTGATGAAATGTCAATGGTTGGCCGAAAACTATTTGGTCAGGTAGACAGAAGACTTCGCCAGGCATTCCCTCAAAGGTATCTGTTTATTGTTACTCGTAACTCAACTGTGTTTCATGTTGTTTTTTTAATGAAAAAAATCTAGATCTCATGAGGTACTGGGTGGATGTTCCTGTCTACTGACTGGAGACTGGGGTCAACTACCACCAGTGATGGACTTGCCACTGTACAACAGCAACAAAATCTGAACTGTCTGACCTTGGCAGTGCTAATTATTGTCTCTTTGATTGTGGTATTGTTTTGAAACAAGTACTCAGGCAAGAAAGCCTAGACTTTAAAGAGTTACTCATGCGTCTCAGAAATGGTGAAATTACTTTGGATGACTGGAAAGTTCTGATGAAACAGACTCCAGCTGCAGTAGGAAATGCCAGCACATTTCAGGAAGCTCTACATCTTTTTCCAACTGCTGCAGCAGTGGCTGAGTACAATGTTGAAAAATTGCGAACAAATTCTCAGCCAGTAGCAAGAATTGAAGCCATCCATTCTAGTCCTAGAGCTAGCAGAATACCTGCAAGTGATGCTGGTGGATTGGAACCAGTTATTTTTTTAGCATGCAAGGCACATGTAATGCTGACTGCTAATCTGTGGGTTCAAGTTGGACTGGTTAATGGAGCACTTGGTACAGTTGTGTCAATTTGCTACGATGGTGCAGATCAATCACCACCAAGTTTACCAGTAGCGGTGACAGTAAAGTTTGATTTCTACACTGGTCCTACTCTGGCAGATGGCACTGTTCCAATAGTTCCTCTACGCCGCACATGGTTGTCCTCTACCTACCCATGCTCGAGACTCCAGCTTCCCCTAAAATTGGCCTGGGCAGTTACAATTCACAAGTCCCAAAGTATGACATTAGACAAAGTTGTCATTGATGTGGGGAAGAAAGAATTCTCGGCTGGACTGACTTTTGTGGCATGCTCACGTGTGCGGCATGTAAAAGATCTGCTTTTCAATCCTCCGTTTGCTTTTCAACGTGTAGTACATCTAGCCAGCAGCAGACGTCATAAGGAAAGACTCAATGAAGACCTCAGATTAGAGAAACTCAGCAATAGTTTAGGCTCACAAACAACACTGTCAGTCAAGTCTGAGTCGTGCACAGATCACAGAATTAGCGAGGAGGCAGAAGAAGCAGAAACAGCAACAAATGTGCCCCATATTTCAATTCCATCATCAGGGGAAGCACATGATGCCTGCTGTAATGGAGACTGCAAAAATGTTATCGCTAATGAACCACCTCTTCCGGTCGAAAGAAAAAAGAGTCTCACTGATGATGTTGTTGTCACTAGCGTTGAAACTCATACTCACCAATTCCACTATAACCCTGTCAATGAAGAGTGGCAGCGTGCACAATGTGAAAGACTTGGATTGCAGTACTGTGGACCAAAATGGAGTCACACCTGGTGGTTCTAATGTCCTACTAACACGTCCGACCAATTTCAAGAGGATAGTTGGCGATGGAAATTGCCTATTTCGATCCTTTTCTTTGATTCTTACAGGATCGGAAGAGCAGCACTTAGCTATACGAGGTGCTATCATACAGCACATGAGAACAATTGGTGATGCGATATGGCCACATCAGATTGCTCCTCTTCTGAGACAGATTCAAAATCTTGGAGAAGTGCACCTTGTTGGCTCAGTTTATACAGATGCAGAATGGGAGCTGGGAATTGAGCAGTATATTGCAGCAACCAGGATGAATCATGGGGATCGGAGGTTGAAGTCATGGCATTGGCACACCTTCTGGATACCCCAATATACAGTTATGATACCGTGAGTGGTTGGAATCTATATATCCCAGGTATGGTGCATGGTACATTTAATTTCAGTCATACAGATACACATCAAATGGCTATGTATGTGCACCATGCTGTTAACCACTATGATGTGGTCAATTCAGTGCAGTAATTGGTAAAATTTGGCAAAATTTAATAGTGGTCACATCAAATGCATAGCGCACAGGCTTTGTAATTATTGTCTTTCTTGCTGTAAAGCGGGAATTGTCTTTATGGTAGTAGTTTGAGTTGACTTTATTAGGAGACACCAAAATTAGCATTCTTGGACTCATGTACTAATTTCACAATGTGTGGGCTGTAATAATGTGGAGCACTGAGCTCTTTGTGTGCCTCTGCAAAGACGACCTCCAGGAATGCATTTTTTGCTGGGATTTCCGGTGTTTCCTGAGCTCACTAACTGGGTGGCAGGGAGTCCCAGTAATCACAAATTGTCGTCTATGTCCACACATTTCGGTACAGTTTGCCATCCAAACAGTCCTCAAATTATTTGTCCATTTAGAACCTACCTCGGGCTGGGGTATAAAGGACTGAACGAGGGGGAAAGACATGGACACGGAAAAAAAATGGGGAAAAGAGGGAGAGGAGAGGGGAAAAGGGGGGAGAGAGAGAAAGAAAGAGGAGGAGAGAGTTTCTAAGTGAAAAACTCTAAAATAAAAAAAAAATGTGACATTCAGTGGGAATCGAACTCAGTTTTTTCCCCAAAAACTGATCTTGGGCCGAGCCCCGTGCAGCCTAGCCTTCGGGTGTGTAACATTTTTGTGGCCAATTACCTAGTTCCCAACGCCCATTGTCCGCAGCGCAAGCGCTCACTACGCAGCGCAAGCGCTCACTACGCTAGAAAAGCAGGTCCAGACGCAGCACTCGCAGTCTTGTAGTAGCAACGATGTTCAGCTTTATGCAGCAACTCTACTCAAGGTTTTTTTCTGCCAGGGAAGGAAGGTGAGCACAACACTGTTAAGATATTCCTGCATATATTAAGCCTATCTTTAGTGGGGCTGGCCAGTTGTGAAATAGCAGCATGCTGTCTAGAGTCATTAGCAGTATTATGTCAAGCTAATCTTGATTCAGATATTAGGAAGACTTGTCAGTTGTGAACCAGCAACATAGTTAATGCTTGTAGTGCATGCACTTGCTGCTGTCCAGTGCCATAAATAGACATGTTTGAAGGTTAAGCTAATCTTGATATTAACGAGGCTTGTTAGTTGTGTAATTAGCAGCATGCACTCAAGAGTCTCAGTTTTTCATGAGCAACTGTGTGCATTTTTTAAAAAAAACTGCTATTAATATACCTATGCTTAAACCATTTAACGAAACATTAAGATTTATTATATATAATTTTTGACTATTTACTTGTGAATGAAGAGCACAAGTTAGCATGCAGTTGTCTGTGGAGTGCATTGGTCTTTTTTTACACGATATTCTTTCAATAAATGTAGTTTGGAGGGTGGATCCCTGGCTCCCTCGGCTCCCTCAGCCCCGCTGGCTCCCTTTGCCCTGCCAGCCCTGCCGGCTCCCTCTGCCCCGCCGGCTCCCTCTGCCCCCTCCCTGCCGGCTCCCTCTGCCCCCTCAGCCTTGCTGGCTCCCTCTGCCCCGCCGGCTCCCTCTGCCCCCTCCCTGCCAGCTCCCTCTGCCCCCTCAGAAAGAGAAGTGGAGAGAAGGAGGAGGAGGATTGCGTTTGAAAGAACGCAGAGAGAGAGGGAGAGAAGAGAGAGGGAAAGACACTATAAAGAGATAAGACAAAGGCAAAGGCAGAGAGAAAGAGACTCAAGAAGAAGGGAACAAGAGAGAAGACAGAGGTGGCAGAGAGAGAGTGATGGAAAGAGAAAGAAGGATAAAGAAGAGAGGAGGGAGAAAGAGTTGGAGAGAAGAATCAAGGCAGAACTGGACCGGATCAACCAGAATGAAAAAAAAAAAGAAAAGAAGAAAAAGAAAAAAAATACGAAAAATACTTGAGGAAATGTTTGAAAAAAGAAAAAAAAGAAAAGGAGGAAAAAAAAATAAAAGATATTATTCGATCAAACTAATTTTTTTAATTTCTAATTTCTAATTTATTTCTAATTTCTAATTTATTTCTAATTTCTAATTTATTTCTAATTTCTAATTTCTAATTTATTTCTAATTTCTAATTTCTAATTTATTTCAACTAATTTTCAAATTTTTATTTATTATTATTTTCTTTCAACTTACTTCAATCTTTCTAATCTTTATCAACTAATTTTTATTATTTTCAACTAATCTTTAATATTCAAATTTTCATGATTATTTTAATCAATATAAAAGTAGATTGAAGGGTATTTGAATGATTGAGGGTACATTAAATTAATAAGTTGAAGATTGACTATGAAACAAGCATGGAAGTTCGGTTGTATTCAGCAGATGTGGACAAACTGTAGGCAGTACTGTCAGCAACCTGGCATAGTCGAGTTCTCAGCCAACACCATCACGAACAGGTAGTACTGCACACATCTCCTCAGTCTCCATGGCTGGCTTCATTGAAACAAGAGTGCTTTCATCTAAAAGATAAACATATCAACAATAAAAGAATAATAGCAAAGAACATAAAAAAACATATTTAAATGCATAATTAAATAGTAGACTCTGAAATTAAGCTGTATAGATTGAGGTTAATGGCATACACCACAAAATAGCTTGGTACATTTAAAGCTGCGATCTCCTTGCCAATGTGACCAGCAGGTCATCTTCACCAGCAGGACTTCATTGCTTTTCTTCACTTGCAGGACTTATTCTTCACCTGCAAGATTTATTTTCCTTGCTTCCTTGCTTCCTTGCTTCCCTGCTTCCTTGCTTCCTTGCTTCCTTGCTTCCCTGCTTCCTTGCTTCCTTGCTTCCTTGCTTCCTTGCTTCCCTGCTTCCTTGCTTCCTTGCTTCCTTGCTTCCTTCACTTGCAGGATTTAGCTTCTTTTATTCACCTGCAAGACTTCTTCTTCACCTGCTGGACTTTTCTTCACCTGTATCGGATCATCACTGGAAGCCATAGTGTTGATTCAACACTATGGCTTCCAGTGATGATCCTTTCTCATGTGAGATTTATTTATGTTGTACCAAGCTATGATGTGAGGATATTCAAGGGGATGAATAATATAGAAACATGAACTTATCTTTTGCAGTGCTGTAGAATGTTGATTAGTACTGTGGAAGTGCAGTAGAAGTGTTGTGGAAATGTTGAAGTGCTGTGGGAGTGTTGTGGGAGTGCTGTGGAATGTGTTGTGGAGTCTTTGCTGCTCAGAAGTGCTGTGGAGTGAAGTGCTGTGGAAATGTTGAAGTGCTGTGGAGTGAAGTGCTGTGGAAATGTTGAAGTGTTGTGGAAGTGCTGTGGAATGTGTTGTGGAGTCTTTGCTGCTAAGAAGTGCTGTGGAAGTGCTGTGGAAATGTTGAAGTGCTGTGGAGTGTTGCTGCTTAGAAGTGCTGTGGAGTGTTCTTGGTTGGAAGTGTTGTAGGGTGGCACGAAGTGGACTAGCAGTAGAACGAAGTGAAGTGAGCAAAATGATGTGATTTGGTGCCATGGCAGTTGGTATTACTCAGGTTGTCGTTTCATCCTTTTTGCCTCATTGGCTTTCCTCCATGTAGCCAATGTTCTTTCCTTCTTCTCTTTCTCAAACTGCAGTAATACCTCTTTGCCATCAGCGTAAGGGCACCAAATTTTGTTCGATCGTCCAAGTACTCGGTGGACTTCTCCATCTGGTGTAACATCTTTAGATGTACGAAATTGTCCACAAATGTGACAAGGACGCTTTCCTACTATATCAGATTCCTATAAATTATGAAAAAAATATTGTAATTGACAAAAGTTTTTGTACACATTGTCTAACCTCGCTATCTTGGTTTGGGGACATGACCTAATGCTTAAACCCACAATCAATACTTATTTTCATTTTTGATGTAAGAATTCTTCCATGACTTCAATACAGGAAGCACAAGTGTTATTACTATTATTATTATTATTATTATTATTATTATTATTGTTATAATTATTAATATTATTATTTCTACCACTATTGTTACTATTATTACCAATTACTACTATCCCTATTATTATTAATACTACTACTAATATAGTTAATACTATTATAACCATTATTACTAATACCGCTATTATCACTACTATTATTACTACTACTATTATTACTCCTATTAGTATATATATATTACTGTTATTATTGCTAACTAGTATTACACCAAATACTATTATTCACCATTATTATTATGAATACAACTAACATTATTATTACTGTTGTTGCTGTTATCTTTGTTATTAGCCAAGGTGTATAATTTAGATTATTAATAAAACTTTAAACTGACCGGAAGTGGCTGGACACCCAATTCCTGTAGGCGAGCCAATGCTTTCTCTCTCCTCTGCTGCGATTCTGGAGAAAGGGCCCTCTTCCGCTTGGGTGCTTTTGCCTTTTCCTTACCACCAGTCCTTGGGGTCAATTCTGTCCTCTTGCGTGCCTGTTCCTCCCTCCTTTCCTGTGCTCTCTCTTCAGCAGTGACTGGCTCTGGTCCAAGTGACAGTGCTGGTGAAATAAAGACTGGAGTGGCTTGCTGCACAGGTTGTTCCAAGAGCTCCATAGCTGCTGATGCCTGTTCAGACAAGGAGAAACTCAATTCAGTAACTACTGAGCGAGCTTCCTCATTGACAGCTCCACTTTCAATAGCCTGTGATCGAGATCTCTGTTGTTTTAAAATCCAGTTTTTTGCTTGGGCAAATGAGACTGGTAACAATGCTGGAGGAGGTTCAGAGGAAGTCCTCGGTCGATCCAACTCCTCCTTGCATCGCTCCTTGTACAATTTCAGGAGCTCATGCACCATTGGCGACGTATTACTGGTCTCTGGCATTGCACACCACAGTTCCTCCCAAATAGCCAGCATTGCTTCATTGAAGTCTGGAGGCACACACACAATCTGTCCTCCCATTGCACGAAGTCGTGGAACATTACGATGACGTCGAGGTGTGGCTTCGGGCAGTGGCACGTTTCTCCAGTCACGTGTGTCGGAGCTGGTGCTAGCTGCAGCAGAGCTGAAGGTGGAGCCAGCAGAAGATGAGGTGCTAGCTGTAGCAGAGCTGGGGGTGGTGCTAGTGCAGGAAGTGCTGGTGTGGGTGGTAGCGCTGGTGTGGGTGGTAGTGCTGGTGTGGGTGGAGCTGGATAGAGTCGATCCATGCTGATCTTCACCTTCATCAGGCTCGTGCAGGTCAGCTTCCTCAAGCCCAAGTTCCTCCATTACCTGAAACATGAACAAAGGCACAATATAATGTTGGTGTTCAAATAAGATTAAGTAAATAATATTGTTAGCTGTCTCTAGTGCGTTAACTGGCAAAGTTATTCATTTCCATTTTAGTTATCTTTGATTTAATTATTTATTGAAAGTCTTACCTCAGCTGACGTAGCCACTATTGACGATTCATCAATTATATCGGGCACAGTCTCATTAGCAGCCATTTCTTCATTGAAATCGACCTCAATGTGAGCAACTCCTGCCACAGAGCATCCATACTCGTACCCAATCTTGAGATTGGTCTCCGTACCTGCTGCTGCTATTGTCCAGTCTGGATAGCTGGAGGTGATCCCTTGCCCAATGTAGTGCTCGCAAACCTGTAGTAACAAATTCAAAAAATATAGTATGACAGACCAGGCCATAGCTAATGAAATAAATAGAATAAGTGGTAATTTGATTCCACCTAGTTGTTGTTAACAGCTGTTGTGAGCATGACCATGAACATGTGCAGCAATGCAACAATCTTGCTTTTATAGGCATACCTTAGGTGGCATGGTATCTGGTGGAATCTTCTTTCCAAGAGCGCGCAGGCGACGACGGTTGTAGGAAAGAATCCACCATCCCAGGCGTGCATCGAAGATTTCCATTCCAATGCCACGCTGGGTGTAGAAGTTTCTGTCCAGCACAGAATGGACTGCTTCAACTTTGCTGGTGCCACGCAACGATCGATAATGCTCCAACTGGTGACCTGTGGAATGAAAGTTGATGGTACCAACTCTCACACATGGCAAATGATCCATCTCATCGGAAATGCATCCATTCCGCACATGAATCAGCTGGAGCTTGAACACCTCTATCACCCTCTTTGTGATGAGGGGATATGCCACATCTGCGACTGACAAGTCTGATATCTTCATCCCTGCTGCTTCAGCCTGAATCCTGCACTGATTATCCAGTTCCCTGTGTCCTTGAAGCACTAACATCATCCTGTCAGCCACGCTGTCTGGATCTCCGACTATTCTACGGATGAACTTGACCCTCTCTGTCCGCGTTGGAGGCCCACTAAAATCTTCTTCCGGCGTGGATGCTCGGCATTCATTTCTCTTCCAATGCGCAGCATCAGATGCATGACATCCAGTTTGATGGTGAACTTTGAGCGCCACAAAGCCAATGCACTTGTGCCTGGGGGCTGTAGAGGCAACCGACGAAATCCTGGCTTGCCATTGCAGCAAGAACAGTCCATGTACAACGAACGAGGCAACTCTACTCCCGCTGACTCGTGCCTCTCGACTATTTCAGCCATGGCCTGCCTACCCCAGTTGAAGGAGGTGTCTGGAACAGCATAAACTCCACACACAAGACCAAAATCTCCACAAATAGTGAATGTCTGTCCACCATGGCCTACCACTCCACCACCAAGGGTTCTCTTAATGACCTTGCGTTGGTGATCCACTGCAAGACTGTGACTAGTGAGGACGGTACGCAACTCCCTCATGATGTAAGGCTTGTTGTCCAAGTAGTCCCTGATGAACAACAATGTGAGATGAGGTCGGCAAGGGATGTAATGGGAAGGTAGTGGAGGGAAAGCATCACGAGATGCCACATTGACTCTTCCAATACCACTCATGGCCGCAACCTAAAGTAATACATTTATGAGAGCTTACTACAGTACTGAGGGAAGAGACGACATAGTTACTATCATAGTATTATTGAACTGTTGCTATTATTATCATCATTATCATTACTATACTATCATTAGCTATTATTATCATCATCATTATTATTATCATTACCATTATCATTACAATCATCATCATCATTACTACTATTATTACTATTATTAATAATATCATTATTAATAATAAAACAATTTTGAGGGAGATTACTGGAGTATTAAAAGAAAACTCGTGATCATCGTCATTTTCATCATCATTATGCATAACGTTACCTTATCCCAAAGAGTGATATATTCAGACTTGAGGTGGAGATAGTGCTGTGTAACTTCCTCCTGCACAAGTCTCTCCACCTGTGCCACTGTCACGCCTGATCTCAGCATACGGATCAAGGACAAGTCGGTTCCATTGCCCTTTGTTGAAATGCACGTTTGCTGGAGCTGAACTGACATTGGCAGAGTGCTGACATATTTCGGATCGTGCGTCAGCCAATGCTTCTTGCACTTTCCACAGCGCATGTCTATGCCAACGAGAGACTTAGGCCAAGGTATGGCATAAATGAGCTTGCGACTCCCCACTGAATTTGCTGATATCATCATCGAATTACAATGAGGACAGCGGCCGCTCATAGGGCAGTACACTATCAGGTCCAACTTGCCTGGAGACTTCTTAAGACCAATTCCAATGGCCCTCAGTTCAGCAATAGTAGGTGACTGGAAGTTGCTTTTGTCGAATTTGGGAGGTGCTGGTCCAGTTGCAGTCTTGGGTTGGTCTGATCGTGTGCTTGTGCTGGTGGATGGCTGAACACTGGCAGTAGAAATTGCACCAACACTTGAAGCTGAAAGCATTAAGTAATAGTATAATAATAACAATAACAGCAACAACAGCAATAATAATAGTAATAGTAATAATAATAATAATAATAATAATAATGGTATGCAGCATCTAAAGAAATAAGCATCAGGAAATTGTCATTGTCATCACCTTGTTGTTCTCAAGTTGGTGGTTTGCTTATGAATAAACCACTCCTCAGGTTACAGCCACAATGACATTTATTAGTGTTAATGGCTACATGGGCAGATCCTGGGTTTGCAATTGCATAAATGCCTAAGTGAAATGGGCAGATCCTGGGCTTGCAATTGCATAAATGCCTAAGTGAAATGGGCAGATCCTGGGTTTGCAATTGCATAAATGCCTAAGTGAAATGGGCAGATCCTGGGTTTGCAATTGCATAAATGCCTAAGTGGAATGGGCAGATCCTGGGTTTGCAATTGCATAAATGCCTAGTGTGACTGAATATAAGATGGTGTTGGCCACACCACCAGTTGCCAGTGCTTGTGTTGAACTGAAAAACATTATAAAAATAAAATAAATTTAAATTCGGCTTGCTGAAGTTGCTGCATGCTGTTTGAGGAGATTACAATGAGCCTCTTTAAATATTTATTACTGCTCATTGCTTCTTGACCATCATATTTAGTCTCTTTGGTAGAGAGTGCATCACCATTTCTATTGTGCAATAAGTGATTAGGGAGCCTGCAAGGGGTACTTGGTTTTGATTGGGAATAATTATTATTAAATACTGGGTTGTCACTTGCTATTCTATGCATGCCTCCTTTACCCATAAATCAGCATTAAAATTTGTTATAGTCTTTGGTTAAGGGTTACAAATTTGGCAGTACTAAACTGACTAGGAATGAGCTCTTAAAATGCTGTGTAACCAGAGCTGCAGTTCAGGTGTCAACTGGAGGTGTATAATTAATTGATGTTAATAGATTAAAGACTGCATCAGAGCTTGAGCTGGATATTCCAACTTGTTTCACAAATAGAACTGAGTCAGTACCACATTACTTGATCAGGTCGATTAAAGTTTGAACACTATAGTGTACATGCAGATATTATCACATGATGGTGACGGACATGTATCATCCTATTAAATAATGTATATAGTCCTACCACGATTAACTCGTGAATAAACTTAATCATAATATATTACAACAAATGAACTGTACCTGTTGGAGTTGAGCACTCCATTTGTGAACGAGTTACTGACGAAGGCATCAGTACGGTGGTTGCAGGAGTGGAACCTGAAACAACATGGGAGAGAGGACCTAATACCTTTACTGAATGGAGATTTAACCACGAGACAAGGCAGTTGCAAAATCATGTACATGATTCAAAAATGATATTTACCTGCTTGAGAACGACGTTGAAGTGGTTCTGAAGTTGCTGGCTCAGAAGAGAGCAAAGTAATATGAGCAGATGAACCTACGCAAGGAAAAAAATAAGAAAAAAAAGAACATGATATTAAAATCAATGCAACAGACAAATTAATGCGAACAGATTAATGATCGAAATACTATTAGTACATGTTAACAGATCCACGTATACACATTAATATTAACCTAATTACATGTACAACCTCCCACCACATCTGCTGCTCGGTGTATATACAACTGAGACTGAATTGTTGAAGGAATTCATACAATTAACTACTAGGTGATATGTATAATTTTCGCGTTGTTGACCAGCCGACTGTGCATTTACTCAATTGATACCTCATCATTTATGAGTATGCTAAGCAAACTATTTTCTCAAATGAGACAATACAGTACACAATGGTGCAAGTGTACATCAAATACAAACAATACACACCTGCTAGGGAAGATGAAAGTTCATCTGATGGTGCTGGTCCAGGAGAGACCTGCGAAGCACTAGCAGAAGATGAACCTGTGCAAAATGATTTCATGTTGGCATACTATGAATGCACTTCTGTAATCCTGTAATAAATTTATTTGCTTATTCATTCATTCCTTCACTGATTTGCTTATGCATTTTACATCATGTGTAATAATGTATATATTTGTACATGTTTTATGTATTCATTTATACTTTACTTTAATCAGTTCGTATTTGAAGCGTTCATTCATTAATGCATTGCATTCTTTCTTGTAATTATTTATTATTATTTTTAATTAACGAAATGGATATTATGCTTTCTTTCATTTAGGTACATGCAATTGATATTTGTAAGCGTGCATTAATAGATTTTTTTTAATTTAATACTTTATCATTTAGTAATAAACTGCTTCTTTATAGTTATAAGTTAATAGATTGCTTACTCATAATTATTGAATAATGATATCATTTATTTCATGAATATTCAATTTGTATTTCAGTCACTTGTTATATAAACATTTAACTTTTTTTTGTTTATTTTATTTACCAACACCTTATTTATTTATTTATGAATATATTTTTGTATTTACCTGATGCTGCCTTTTGCCTGGCCTCCTTTCTGGCAGCAGCTCTGTCGTGCCAGCCACAAGTGCAGGGCTTGTCCTTGCCAAAAAAGGATCCTTTCTTGCAGGCCTTGATGGCAGCGATCTGCTTCAAGACATCCTTGTTTCTTGGCTGCTGGCCTCTCCCTTCGAACACTCGACCGCCTTCTGCAAGGTCCATGAGCTGCTCAGAGTACTGGCTTAAGCCTCTGAAATGGTGGGTTCGCTTCTGAGCCATTGAAGAAATGGAATAATCGCTATCGGAACGCTTAGTAAGAAACTGTACGTACGCCAAACGCAACGAAATGCTTCTTTGCGCAAGTAAAACGCAGCTGCATTTGCACTGCACGCGCGTCTATTTACCTCTGACCTTGGACCAAGAGTGCTGCAGAGGTGCCCGCGCGTTTATTTACCTTCGACACCTAGGACCTAGTTGCCCCGCGAATGTGCGCATGCGTACCGGATACCTTCGACCTAAAACCGGAAACCTCGTACCTTCGACCTAGGGACCTCAGTCCACGAGTGGGCGCCTCTACCTCCAACCACTCCCCCTCCATGTCATCCGCCACTCCCCCTCCATACCTTCATCCACTCCCCCTCCATATCATCTAAAGTGTATACATTTGTGTGTGTGTATGTGTGTTTGTATGTTTTAGTCAGGAAGTACTTGTACTTTTCGTCCGTTATTTTTATAGGCAAGACTATTTCCCTGTACTCTGCTCCCTTCTACACTAGCAGGCAGGGCTACAAGGCATGTCTGAGACTGTACATGAATGGAGATGGCTGTGGCAAGAACACTCACCTGTCCTTCTTTGCAGATATTTTTATATGCTATGGATAGTTTTCTAAACTTCAGTTTTTGCGTGTTCCATTATGCAGGCATATCACACATTCCATTGGATTCATTGCGTGACTGTTCAGTTAAATAATTGCTTACTAAACTCAAATAAGAAACAGTTATGAGACAAAACTATATAATAATCTCATTGATATTTGTATTCCCACTAAGTAACTAATAACCAGTGTGATACTCCTGAAATCTGACTTTGTAAGGTGCACTTTATCAGTAGCCCTTAGAATGTCTTGATATCAATGGACATGTTACATTACTGAAAACGTGATCATATAAAATAGCAAAATGTGCATTACCGGATAATGCTGTGATGCAACAATTGTGTGTGTATTTATAATAATTGAATTCTAGTAGTATCACACTTCAGAAACATTGTGTCTTCCTTCACATAAGAGGAATTGTTTAGAATTGAGAGTGGAACAAACATTGGACAGCCTGAGGCTATGTTCATCTCATTCCTGGGCCTCTGGAAGGATGAGGAAGTAGGTTCTGGTTGGAAGGCCTGAGATATGTTCTTGACTCCATCTTGGTCTAAGAGTGTCAGAGTCACTGTGTGTCTGAAGGGCCACTGCAGAAGAGCATCGTATTCTCCTTTCATGATGGTCACAAAGAAGGACAGGTGAGTGTTCTTGCCGCAGCCATCTCCATTCATGTACAGTCTCAGACATACCTTGTAGCCCTGCCTGCTAATGTAGAAGGGAGCAGAGTACAGGGAAATAGTCTTGCCTACCTTGGCCTCGTGTCTGCGACGTTGAACTTCTGGTATCTTCCAGATAAAGCTACCATTATAACTTGTAGCTTGTAGAGTCTGTACCATGAGAGCCAACTCAGAGAATCCTTCCTGTAAGTTCTGAATGTCATTCTCTGCTTTACTCACGGCACTGGCCACTGGTTGCAACTGCACTGATATATCTCTGTTCATACGATTTATAACAGATTGTAAATCAGAGATTTGCTTTGATAAAGTCCCTATTATAGCTTCTATGAATATGTGCATAGAATGTTGTTGTATTTCTTTAGCAGGACTTGTGTATTGGCAGCAAATTTCATCAATACCGCACTGTTCTGGCTGAGCAATGGTTTTTCTCAAGAAGCTATCCAGCTATAATTATAGAAAAAAATTAAAATATTCCTACTTACATTATTCTCAATATTAATAGAGATTTTATTACCTGAAAATTTTCTTCATTTATTTTACATTCTTGATGTTGTAAAACTGCATACGGACATTCTGCTTCATGGTTAGTCACAGGCAAGTGAATTGGAGAATTTCTTCCCAAGCATCCATATTTGCACTTGACAACTTTGCCAGAGCAACTTTGTAGATGAGTCTAATAATAAAAAATAAGAAGCTCTATTTTATACAATTAAGAAAGTGAGCTTTATGCTCAATAACAGTATAATCTTGGGCATAAATTGTCTAGTGTCTTAACTTACTGAATATTCGTTGCCAAGTCCTTTCCAAGAGCATCCAACACTCCTACATTTCAGTGTAGCTTTCTTCAGTTCTATGGCTATTGCTCTATCTTTGAAGCATTCATCCAGTTTGATTTCTATTGTACACTTGCAACACTTAAAAGTAGCTATATGGTTTCTGGAAAAAAAAGAGATTATAAAAAATTAGTATCAAACAATTGAAGTGGTTACCTAGAATAATAGGAGTAGCATGGAAAACATAATCTGTCTCCCAGCTACATTGGACTGGTGTTCCACTGAAAAGGTATTCTTGGCACCTTGCACATTGTAGTTCAGTAGAAGACATGACCAGTTAGACAATGGTACAAGTACTACAGAACAGAAAGAAAACGAGAGATTTTTTAATCCCACTTCTGAACCCACTAAGACAGTGTGCACAAACTGAAAAGCGCTACTTTTATATCCCGGGTGGACCGGGAATCAGTGAGCTGATGAGATCACAGTTAATACCGCCACACGCGCGCGTAATTGCGTGTTTACGCTCCATTCCTTTGAATGCAGGAGCCTTGACGACGGAGGCGTGGAAATAAAGTTGCTACACCGCTTGCGGAGCGAGCGGTCATTATTAAAATAATTTACCGCCCGGTAGACAATAGAGGTACAGGGACCTTAATATCTGCAGTACGCACCATAGGGACCTGAATCAGAAGTTGGGAGTCAGTAATAAGTATTTTACTAATCTTCTAGAATTATATTCAATAGAGAGCACATGAAATTGTTTAATAGACTTTGCAAGAATGTAATTGTGCATTATTCATGAATTATGACAAAGTTACTTGAGTAATTAATGTTCAAGGATGCTCAGTTGCATTATAACAGTACACATCAATAATTTTAAATGGATCCCTTATGCTGAATAAATGTAAACTTTCTAGGTATATCCCTGTATCATAATAATAAATATAAGGGATCATAATCACAATGCTTATTGCATTTACTTGTGCATTATTACACACAAATAATAATAAAGTCAGTTCATCTGAAGCTGTTGATAATCAAGTTAATTGTAATCGGCTTAATAATACCAAAAAAAAAACTATTATAATTAAGAACACAGAGTTTATGTTGCATAGCATTAACACTAACATTTGAAATACCACTAAAACAACTCTGAATCTTGTTACCAGTTAACATATTAGCTCTGTTAAAGAAACATTCTGGTCAAAAAATGAAATATGATGGTAAATATTTAAAAAAACAGAAATTTTTGAAATGAAAATGGTCAAGTTCCTTTGGAAATAATATCTACACTATATATACACATAGTGGCCTGATAACATACTGTGCAATGTATAATACTATAGGGCGGACCATGTGGTGTGTTGGCCAGCCTTCAGGCACATGTTGTCAAACATCTCCTGTTCAATGCCAGTGAGGATGCTAAGCCTACTACCAGGTAAGGGAACACAGAGGTCGGGTATGTATTGAGAGCTGTGTGTAATCCATGGAGTTAGCTGTTTTGTTCATGGCAAAACTTCCACTTGTGCATTAAAATTTTTACTTGTGTATGTTGCGTTTCAATTGTCTTGGGTCAGAGCAATTTCGGACTGTACGGCATCAAAGTTGTACTGTACTGGTACTAACAGAGCATATTTTATACATGCATTATTGATGGTGAGAAGCCTTTATCTAGTACATGACAAGTTAATTTTAATTTTGACACAATACTAACCCACCAAAGCAAGGTTGGGAAGATGATAAAATTGTGACTCATCTTTGTGCACTGCTCCATGTGGTGTGATTTCTTATGACTTCATTTACCTAAACTTGTCTCTTGGATACATTTCCTCTCTCTGTCTATTAAAGGAACACTCTGGTCAAAAATAAAATATGATGATATATTTAAAAAAACCCAGAAATTTTTGAAATGAAAGTGATCAAGTTCCTTTGGAAATAATATCTACACTATATATACACATAGTGGCCTGATTACATACTGTGCAATGGGGAATACTATAGGGCGGACCATGTGGTGTGTTGGCCAGGCTTCAGGCACATGTTGTCAAACATCTCCTGTTCAATGCCAGTGAGGATGCTAACCCTGCTACCAGGTAAGTATTGAGAGCTGTGTGTAATCCATGGAGTTAGCTGTTTTGTTCATGGCAAAACTTCCACTTATGCAGCTAAAATTTTTACTTGTGTATGTTGCGTTTCAATTGTCTTGGGTCAGTCAGTAATTTCTGACTGTACGGCATCAAAGTTGTACTGTACTGGTACTAACAGAGCATATTTTATACATGCATTATTGATGGTGAGAAGCCTTTATCTAGTACATGACAAGTTAATTTTAACTTTGTAACCCACCAAAGCAAGGTTGGGAAGATGATAAAATTGTGACTCATCTTTGTGCACTGCTCCATGTGGTGTGATTTCTTATGGCTTCATTCACCTAAACTTGTCTCTTGGATGTCCAACTGGACTAAAAGATACTGTATTACAGTATTGTAACCAGAACACCCATAGCTATTTTTTGTTCTACATTTTATCAAGGCCATACTTACTCGAATGTTTTGTTTTACCTTTAAAATTAATTCACTTCATGTAATTGTTTTATTTTATGGAACTATAATGGAACAGTAAATTAATCCAGCACCCTCTCTATTTTTTAATCTGCATGAATTTATCCCACCCACCCCTCATCCCCACGCACCAGTTCATACTCATTATTTCCTCTCTTATCTCCCCTCCCTCCCGGGCCGGACTGACGGGGGGGGGCCGCCCCCGCTGGGGGGGGGAGCCCTCCCCCCCCCCGCGGCCCCCCCCCCACCCCAAAAAAAAAAAAAAAATAAGAAGTAAAGTGGTTTTGCGCTTGCTATAACATGTTCCTAGACCAAAACTCAAATATAATTTACAGCAATAGTAAATTTAATTTAAGGATAACTTAATATTGTTTTTTCATGACTTATAAGGGGAAATGTAAATTAATTTAATCGGATGAGTCCCACTCTCCTTTCATATTAATATTTTTACTAAATATTGCAAACATTCTGTGTAAGTTATCATTCTTCTTTATACTGAAAATGTGATAATTGTTGGGGTTCGTGGTAAAACTATATACGATGTTCCATCAGCTAAAAATTTGATCTTTATTAGTTCCTCTCTAAAAATTCACACAGCGATTACATAATAAAACTGTTATAACAAGCATTCTCAAATCTCAGCCAAAGGCCAAAGAGTTTAACCAACTAGAACCGAGTTACATACTAATTGCAAGTTAAAAATTACAAAAATAACTGTGGCCTTTCTTTTCTGTAGCTGAGAGCTTTTTGTCAAGAGAGTCTGGTAATTCAGATAGTAATTGAGGTAAGAAAGTAAATTTTGTATTTGTTTGCTAGAATTAATGGTCATTTGTTTTTGTTCACGTTTGTGATTCATGCAAGATTACTTAAAAATATTGTGTCAGGTGACATGAGATATAGCTAGCTATAGTATGAATCTAATCAATTTCCTTATATTATACGTAACATATTCATGAGATAAACTATAATAATGTACAATCAAAGCATAGACTAATGAATAATTAAGAATAATGTGTGATCAGTTATTCATGAAATGAGGTATTGCCCATTTTAGTACATACATTTCTTGCCAGGCAGTAGTTTAGGAAGTCTAAAATAGATTTTTCATTGTAGAATTCAAACAATAGGACCTGAAATAGGCAGATGGTAAATATATGACCAGGCATGACCTTGCTAATAATGTCCATTCCTGCTCAGAGTCCACCAATTACTACTGACGTCGTGGCGGAGTTGGCTGATTGTCTGCGGAGTAGATAGTTCCAATTTTATGTTGAATAATTGCAGTGGATTAATTAAATATATGAAATATGAGTTTAAAAACACACAACATTATTAAGTACATTTCCCAGTAAACTAATCATTAATAAACTTTGGTTGTGTTTCTTTTTTAGGAATTTTCACTATCAAAATATATTCCATACAGTATTTATCGGTACCAACACAACTTACATTGCTACAACTGCCTTCTGTTTGTCACCTGCTCTCCAGATAATTTCAGCAATAGCTCTTACTGCTAATGGACAGAGAGAAGAAATGTATGCCTAATAAATTGTAGCTCTACTACCTCATTATTTACCTAGAGTTGCTCAATCCTACTCGTTTTGCAAGAAATGTTTGCTGGAGGTATACGTTGGTAGTAGGGATGAGGCAAGTTCTTTGTGAAGTATGATATGTCGTCAAGCTACATAGGTTGAGCTTGTTTTGTTGTTAAAAATACACTTTGATAGTGTTTCGCTAATATCCATTACTTGTACATATATGGATGATCTCTAATGAGGATGGCAGGTAGGTGCAATAAAAAGAGTGAGATCATATTTGACTACTGTATTCATAGCAACATGCAGGATATGTTAAGTTACAGGACTTTGGTTGTGGCTGTGGGGGATACTATAACCTTAATTATGAAGCCCTTCCTAACTATAAAGCTTCCACAAGAAATATATTTACTAAAATCTGTACTGACTACCATAAACGACTGCTAACATTGTTCACACATATTCTCAAAGAGAGGGAGGGGTGGCTGGCAAGCTTTCTGACATTTTTGGAATAGCAAGCTCTATATCATACAATATTATACATAAGCACAACAATTAAAACAGATTCACTGTACACACAGAAATGAACTAATCAAAAAGTCACAAGGCATATCTATTAAAAGCAGCTTTTATATTAATGCTTCTAGAATGAGATTTTGACTGTTGCATATAATTGGATTCGTTTTCATTATTGAAACATGTTTTTGACAGATTTGTTAGCTGTTTCCCAGCACTATTTATGTACTATTTACTCTCAACAAACACTGAATGATGCTAAGATAATGAGGAACCTTGCTATCTGTTATTTTAAATCAACTTGGAGTTATTACAATAAAACATCAACTAATGTTGCTTTAGAATTAGAAAAGAAGGAAAGTTGGTTAAAAATTAATATTATAATATACTGCAATTCCATTGGTAGTATATTGAAAAACACTAGAAAACTTAGAAAACAGTTTCATGTTTTTCAAATAAACCACACACACAATCATAACAATGATGACATAATAGAATATAATATTCATCAAATATCATATACATTACAATTCAAACTTAGACTAATGAATGAGTATATCTATATAAATCTTGTGGTATGTTGCAATTACCACATTCAAATTAACTCCCCCTTTATTTAAAAAGCTTTCCAAGAGCTTTCTTTGTGTGGAGTGTGGAGACTCAAAATTAGCAGTCAGCTATGCTGTACTCTACAAAGTTCATAGTTACAGAGATTAAATCATAAGAGGTCTGTTTGCTGACTCAAAATATCATTGACATCATGTAATTATGTGAAGTTATCAAAGCTGCAAAAGGTATTTGACTACTGTTTTGCCTCTGCCTTATATGTATTATTCATATTCATGGCAATTGCTTGGAATGCATGATGTGTAAATCGTTCATATTCATGATTCTGAGTTGTAAAGCCACCAGATAAGCAGATATGTGTGAATGGCAGTTGTTTGTAGGAAGAAGTTTTGGTATGGGGGAGGGGGGGGGGGGGGGGGGGGGCGCCAAGGGCATGACATGTGTAGTTTAAAAGTGCACATTAATGTGAGAAATTTTGTTACAGGAGCACCCCCACCCTTACTACGCCACTAAATAGTTCATATCCATGATTCTGAGTTTAAGGGCACCAGATAAGCTATATGAATTATATCACATATATATGAGGGCCAAAGGGCTTAAAAGAGAATTATGTCACAATAATAATTTGCTCACACAATCAGTCAAAAATACTTTTTTACAATAAATTTATATTATTTACGTCAACTTTTTGGATACCTAAATGCAATAGTGTTCTCAGGGTTGCAGAAAAAATTTAGTAGAATTACAGTATGGCATTATGATCCACATTTGAAGCCAAATGTATTAACACTTATTAGAACCCGTTGCTATATTGTTACTAGGTGTACTAACTTGGTAAGTGTGCACTATTTTTTGCCTTTAGGTATATGAACTGTGCATACTAACAACCCTTGGGGTATTGCTATTTTTGAGTTTTAGTTTAATAGAATAGGCAGGATAAAGCAGGAGGGAGCAGGTTATTTGAGGCCGGATATGGGAGGGTCTACTACTCTTTCATATCCACCTATATGGGACCAGCCCTACCATATAACTCGCCTGCCCGCTCTCATACCACAGGAATTTACCATAGCTAGCTGCTTTACTGCTTACTGCAGAGCAGCCCAGGTAGAGTTAGATCTGGAGATAACAGCTGGCAGCTACATGCTAAAGTAAACTTGCTAAAGTAATCTTTCTGGCGTGCTTCAATTGAATTTTAATTGAATTTTTATTTTGGGCCGACACTGAAGAATTCGCTGGACACCGAAAATGCCGATAAACAAAGTTGCTAGTGGAAACTGGGCAGGCCTCTGGGTAAACGGGATCTAAAATAGTTAGAGCATGCACTTAGGTACTGGTGGATTTAGTGCACAAAGCCCTTGGGCTTCAGTGCACTAAATGCACCAGTACCCAAGCGCTTATGCTCTAACTATTACTTAAAGGAACTATAATAGTAAAACTGAAATAATATTTTGATGATACTAAACTTGATTGCTGAATTCTGTCCTGACCACATCTCTAAGTGACACCATGCAGATAGTTTTATAAGCTATGGATAATTTTCTAAACTTCAGTTTTGCGTGTTCCACTATGTAGGTAAATCACACATTCCATTTGATTCATTGTGTGACTGTTCAATTAAAATATTGCTTACTATAAACTCAAATAAGAAACAGTTATGAGACAAAACTATATAATAATCTCATTGATATTTGTTTTCCCAGTAAGTAGCTAATAACCAATGTGATACTTCTGAAATCGGTCTTTGTTAAGTGCATTTTATCAGTAGCCCTTAGAATGTCTTGATATCAATGGACATGTTAGATTACTGAAAACATATGTTTAAGTTATGATCATATAAAATAGCAAAATGTGCATTACGAGATAATGCTGTGATGCAACAATAAATGTGCGCGTATTTATAATAATTAAATTCTAGTAGTATCACACTTCAGAAACATTGTGTCTTCCTTCACATAAGAGGATTTGTTTAGGATTGAGAGTGGAGCAAACTTTGGACAGCCTAAGGCTATGTTCATCTCGTTCCTGGGCCTCTGGAAGGATGAGGAAGTAGGTTCTGGTTGGAAGGCCTGAGATATGTTCTTAACTCCATCTTGGTCTAACAGTGTTAGAGTCACTGTGTGTCTGAAGGGCCACTGCAGAAGAGCATCATATTCTCCTTTCATGATGGTCACAAAGAAGGACAGGTGAGTGTTCTTGCCGCAGCCATTTCCATTCATGTACAGTCTCAGACATGCCTTGTAGCCCTGCCTGCTAGTGTAGAAGGTAGCAGAGTACAGGGAAATAGTCTTGCCTATCTTGGCCTCGTGTCTGCGACGTTGAACCTCTGGTATCTTCCAGATGAAGCTACCACTATAACTTGTAGATTGTAGAGTCTGTACCATGAGAGCCAACTCAGAGAATCCTTCCTGTAAGTTCTGAATGGCATTCTCTGCTTTACTCACAGCACTGGCCACTGGTTGCAACTGCACTGATATCTCTCTGTCCGCATGATTGATTTCAGACCTCAGATCAGATATCTGCTCCGATAACATCATTATTTTGGCTTCCATAGTTTTATCAATTCTTTGTATAGAGTTCTTAGTTAATTGTAAATGCTTTTTCATGTTTGTAGCGTAGTGTTCTTCCAGACCTTTAGCATGTCCCACATACTGGCAACCTGCTTCTTTAAACTCACAATCCTTAGGTTGATGTGTACAAGTAGTTCTGATGTGTTTTTCCAACTACAGAAAAGAACAAGTGAGGATGATAATAATAAGCACCTAATACTGTATGGTATTTGTACCACCTAATATGGTATTTATTAAACAGTCATATGCAAATTCTACAAAATTCTCACCTCTTTCCTGGGCAAGGATACACCACAGCCGTTCCCACAGGGGAGTGGTGCAGATTGACATTCGTCTAAGAGGTGAGTCTGGATAAAGTAAAATTAAAATATATAATTATAATAGTATCTAGCAAAATAAAGTATAATTTTTTATTACTTTTTCATTGTGTACGTTTCTTCCACAATAACGACATTTGGTAGGTGCAAATAAACACTTTGCTTCATGAATAAATTGGTCACTTCTAGGGATTTCTTCTGAACAGCCATATTGGTGGTTGTTACACTTGACCAAAGCAAATGGACAAGTCTTTATATGTTGCTGAAATAATACATAAACAATTAAACAATTTATATTTTATATTGTATTATTTTCTTACTTGATATTCGTTGCTGTTGCCTTTCCAGGAACATCCTGGACTGATGCATTCTAGTGTAGCCTTCCTCAGGTCATTAGTGGCTGCTCTATCTTTGAAGCATTCATCAACATAGACTTCTGTCTTACACTTCACACACTTGAAGGCAACCACATTCCTAAAATAAATATTAATAAATTAACAATAGAGGAGTGGTATATACCTATGTACATAGTAGTACAACTATTAAGAGTGGTGCTCATTACTTGGAGAGAGTAGAGTAGCAAGGACTGCATAATCTATCTCCACAGCCACACTGGATTGGGCCTGTCATGCAAAATTCGGTCCCCCCCAAAAGTGGTCCGGCCGGACAATCTGTGTGTACACCGATGGTCCGGCGGACCGTGCGTGTATAGGACGTGAGTGGTCCTAGTGGGACCGTGTGTGTTAGCACAGACGGTCCCCCTCCATCATAGATAGTCCCCCCTATCTTGACTGCATTCAAGTTACAATTTAGTAAGAGCGACGACTTGACTAGGATTATTGGGAGTTGGTTTTACCCTAGAAATGAATAACAGCTATTAAAAAATGAATACGGAGCAAAACAAATTAAATGAATGAACAGTGAACAAATTAAACAGGAGCAAAGTAAATTAATGAAACAAAACATAATATGAATAAATAAATAATAACTAAAATAACTATGTAAATAATAAATTGGCCTTAATTCAAATTGGTCTTAATTCAGCCAGATTAGCTTCTCAGGCAGAGTATTCAGTAGCCTAACCTTAGCTTTGACTAGGATATATGTGAAAGAAATGAATGACTGGAGACAGTATTATATTTAAGCAAGGGAACATTTAAATGTGGCCTCATGTCACACAATCTAAAGATGCCCACTCTCAGAACTTTATATATATATATACATATTAATGGTTGCACAAGATGAATTATTTACAATATCACAAGCCTGATTAAAATACTGTTAAATAAATGCTTGATAAAACAAAGTGTTGTTAGCAATATTCTGAATATTGGACTTCAAGAGTCACTGTGTAGCTCTTTCTTTCATATTTGCAGTTTCTCTACAGTAGAGTGAATGTTTCTGATAGACTGTAAAACTCTGTCTACAAGAAAACATTTTTCAAGCTGTTTTAGTTAATTAAAACTAAAACTATTTATACAATCTGTTGTTGTTACAAATTTCCAAAGTATAAATTAAAACTAAAACTAAAATATATTTTAGTTAGCTCTTTCTTCCAGAAACTTAACCAAAGCTATAACTGGTTTGCCTCTATATTGTAAATATTTTAATGAATGAACAGTTTCTCTCATTTGTGACAAATAACACATTTTTTGTACAAGTCAAAATGATTAAGTTAGTTTTTATAAAAACAGCAAAACCATGTCATTGATGGATTATTTAAAGCCTCAGCAGGCACAGAATCACAATCCAAGTGAAACCATGGGCTGCAATTTTCCAATATTTTCCAGCTCTGGCATTCTGCAATAACAATGAGTCTCAAAATCATCTTTAGCCTTGAGTTATTGACCTTTGCTGGCCCTCAGTTTCTGTGGGAAAGGTGTACATTTTCCAGACATCAAACTTTTGTAAAGGTGTCTTCTCATCATCTCAGTATCATAGATGCATAAAGTTGGATCATCTCCAAACACAAGTGAGGTTAAATATGTATTGCGAAGACACCACCTCATAATCACCACTCTACAGAGAAATAAAATAGATTATATTATACCATGGAGCAAACTATAATACTATTTACACATTTACCTGCATTTGTACATCCATAAAACAAACCTCAATTGCACTTTCTTGTGACCACATAATATTAGCTATTTGTGCCTTTGCCATGGTTGGTAAACAATTATACACACTGTCATACACCTGAATGCAACTTTTCTTTTCTATGCCAATAGTAGAAAGAGTGATCCAATGGTTCTCAGTAGTATGAATAACTTGAAAAAATTCACAACTTTCATATTTAAAACTCATACACAATCCTAGTTCAACATCTTGGAGACCAGAAACAGAAGGAAATTGTATTTTCAACAACATTAATGAGTGAATCATTTAACATTCCAGTAGGACTTAAAATTACATCTCTGTCTAAGACAGTTAACTTTAAGCCAGCAATCCAGTGCTTTGGGGGCACATACTTCTGCTTTGGTTTGTATGATTCAACAAGAATAATATCCTTCCTGAGAGTATGAACAACATTATGGCTAAATACTACATACTTAAACTAAAATTTAAACTTACTTTGACTTGCATTGTTTTTGGCTGTATCTTCTGGTCTCAACCATCAAATTTTGGGCAAGTTCATTCTTTCGGCACAAAAAATCTTTATTTACCAATGAATTGTATATTTTAATAAATCATATACTATTTTTATTCCACATGAATTGTGACATTACTATACCGGGTTTTTATATTGAGCACAGTGTCATCTTCAGATTGACTTCTCTGTCTTTTACGACCTGTACATAAGTCAATAAAAAGTAGTCTATAAAAGACCAAGTCCACTAACAAAACACTACAAGCTATTTTACGACACCATTAAACTATCATTGTGACATTCACATTTGAAAACGCTGCAAAAACTAGGGTATATTATAAACAAGATAACCAATTCAACTACAGGCCAGCTATATTGAATATAGCACTTACCTGCTTTTGTACTACATAATCCCTAAACAACTTTACACATCCAGTGCTTTGGTATTCCTGTCTTAGTTTTTGAGCCCAAACAAGTCTAACTGTGTCTCATCCAGATAATAATAATCACTTTCATATCGAGTTATACATGGAGATGTAATATTGGTGCATTTACAAAAGAAAGAAACAAGTTCTATTGCAGGAACATAACTGAATCTAGGTTGAACTTCAGCTTTCTTGAAGGCATCAAAATGTTCATGTAATTCAGCATTGACAATTTACAAAATCAAATGCCTCTACCAAAGGTGGTTCACTCATTGACTTGCGACACTGCAACCATAATGCCACATCAATGTCCTTGCTCAGGGCATATTCATCCGGTGTGCTGATATAAGACGAGAGCTATTACAAATTTAATAAATATTATATCAACATGTATAAATTAATATTAAGAATACAGCTAAATTTTATTTACATCAACTTTTTCATCATCGGCTGAGCAATGCTGCTCAAACCTAGCTCCAGTTTTCCATAAACGCAGCAGGCTATCATTGTTGAGTTGATCAAGTAACACCCTAAACAAATCCTACATTTAGAGGTGATAAATTAGATATACGTATCTGATAATTTACTAAAGACAATTTTTGATCAAGCTTTAGATTAACCTTATTGGTAGTAAAGTTAGATGCAGAAGTTTTAGCCTCATCAGATAATGCAGCAGTTGTTGAATATCCATTTTGAAAATCAACGTACACAATCACATAATTATAATTCTTCAACTAGCTAACTACTACTTCAGTTGGTATTAAGTGTAATGTAATTCTATTTCAGAAAAGCTACTATAACTGGCATGCTTACTTTAGGGGTCAATGATCTTCTTGTATTTAACAATGGTGGCATAAGTCATCAGAATCCAGATCACTATCAGAATCACTACAATTTGACTATATTATTATAGTGAAACAAATAACACAAAAAGCATTTTTTTCTTTGATATACTTATACAATAAAACTTATTGTTGCTGCTTTGCCTGGAAGAGATGGAGATGACCATCTGCCTCTTCTCTCCAACCTGTCTTATTACTTCCTCATCTATTTTCATTAATACATTTGAATAAAATAATTGCAACTACCAAACCCCCCTCATTTACCTTGTGACTGATCTATGTGTTCACATAGAATATCACTTGCTTCACCACCAAACTTCAAGTCAATTGGTAGAACAGCCTTCCTACCAAACATAGCTCATATGGAGTAAAACGAGAAGATTCGTGCACAGCAGTATTATAAGAATATATACATGTGTCTAGAAAGTCTTCCCATGATAATTTTTTATTTTCAATAAATTTGGTCAGCATATTCTGAATCGTTTGGTTGAACCGTTCATCTAGTCCATTAGCCTAACATGCCACAGATACAATACTATTGTAATGTTTGCTTTCATAATTATGTCATGTGAAAACAAGTCAATTGACCAAAATAACTTGATCGTGAATGTTGTTGTACATAATGCTATAAAATATCATACTCTAAACATGCTGATTATTTTAATGGCAATTTGAATTATTAAGAAACAACAACAACAAAATTAGTATTCTAGTGAGGAATAAATTTACATCTTATATGCATTTCTATGAAAATTAATATAAACCACTCGATATAGAGTTTGCTAATTATCTTTAAACAAGATTGTTATTATTCACTTGTATTTCAGGCCCATAATAGTTATAAAAGTATAAGGTGTAGTGAAATAGATCACTACATAACAGAACTACATTCATATATGTGTGTGTACATGTGTTTCCTTTATATTATTACCCACATTCACTTATTCTGATTAAGTACTACCTCTATCTATTACATCTTACACCTTTATTCAAATATCTTTTTCTCGGCATGCATTACATTCTATCATTCAATCTCATCCATGCTCTTAGTTTTGTACACCAGTTTACCATCTTATATTGTTCAGTTGTTGTAGTTTCTGCCTTCATAAAAATTAAAATCTTTTAAACACCAGAGAGTTAACCGTCTAGGTAATAGGGAAGCCCCACCAATAGTAAATGCAAAATAACACTCTTCACCAACTTAAATTTGCACTATTTGGCTATCACTGAGAATTACAGTACAATTATAATGAACTGCTATCTAATGTTCCAGTATAATTATTAATAAATAAATAATATTATAATAATTCCAACCAACCTGTGGATGATATGGTGTTGTTAAACGATGGTCTATGTTAAGCAATCTCGTCAATTCAGAATTAAGTTTGTTGTTAAACTCTTTCCCCTGATCTGAAGTTACTACCCTACATAAACACTAGGAGCTTCCTTATCTGGCAGGGCAATGGCATCCACAAATTTTGTGAAGTAGTCACTGATTGTGAGAATATAGCAATTCCCTTGCTGAGACTTTAGACGAGATTGGTCCAATCATATCAATTCCTATGCGATACCAAGGGGATACCACAGGAACTGGATGAAGTTCTGGTGTTGTAATGTTAATTTTTCTGTTGGTTCGCTAGTCGAATCTATTGTTTAATCATAATAGTCTAGTCTGCAACATATATATCAAATGTATTAACCTACCAATTCTTGAACGTCTTTTGTTATTCCTGCCCACATAAATCTTTCAGTTACTCTTGTTAAAGTTTTTCTAATTCCAAAGTGGCCAGAAGTGGGGTACTGATGGCACATTTCTAATATTCTTTTTCTTTCAGCTTTCTCAAGAATATAACGTAACAAAAAAATTTTAGTGTAGATTTAATAGTAATTTGTGGCACACCTAATGTCAATTCAGTATTTCATTGAAACCATACCAAGTAGCTAGTTACCACTAATCCTTAAAAAAAAAAAAAAAAAAAAAAAGCTGGAGAGCTAGGTTAAATAATGATGGAGAGCTAGGTTTTGAGTAACTGATTTTATGTACCTTTTTGCCACCTCTTTGCAAGTAAAACACATCTCCTCCTTCCACACAAAGTTTGCTGGCTTTTCTCCTGATTGTTCTTTTGTCATTTTTACTTGTATTGGGAGGGTATTCCCCAGTAGACGAGTAGTAACTAGCTCGCTCAATAATTAAAAGCTCTGAACTGTTTCTCCGTCCATCTCTCTCCCACTCTCTCCACAGCTCTCTCTCCACAGCTCTGTCTCCACAGCTCTGTCTCCCTGCCCGTTATGCTAACCACGTGGGGGGACCGTTGGTGAATGGGGTCGGACCGTATATGACGGCAATGTTTGGTCCGGCCGGACCGGATTTTACGGGGGACCAAATTTTTCGTGACAGGCCATCAAATAAATAACTAGTGGTGCGCTCGAATAGCGCAAAATAGCGAAGCGAGCGATGCATGTTCCTTGTAATTGCAGCTATAGATACAGTTGTTGTGTATGTTATGTCCGTCTGTTGTTTCATATAGATTCATTGGTGCTTCTATTCTATACCACTGTATGATGAAGGCTATAAAATTTAGGCTATGTATAATAAAGTTTAAATGTTATACTTTTTGTGGTAACACAAGAGTAATGAATTATTTTATTATTTATTTTATTAATGTAATTCGTAATCAGCTACATAGTATTGCTTTATATAATAAAGTTTAAATGTTATATTATTTGTGATAATATAAGAATAATGAATTATTTTACCAGCAAAGTTATTGGCTGGTGTTTTAGACAGAATATACAGCTATTTAATTAAAAATGTCATACATCATTACAGTTATAGCTGATGTAAACTTTGTGGTTTAATAAAAAAATAAAATAAAAGAGTTTTTTGGGTACTATAACATATTCAGTGGGAGAGCAGAGTATGTTAAATGGATGTAGATCTTAGACTACATAGTTTGATAATAGAGTTAGGTTAATTTTTATAGTTTTACATTAAATTTAACCTGCAAGTGGAGGAATGTTTCCAGGATGCATGTTATTTTGAGCTGAATAGAGCTTAGGGATATTTTTATCCCGGCTACATCGACAACATTCCAATGACTTAAATTTCATTTTGGTGCCTGGAAACTTCTCCATACACGTTATGCAGACTGGGATAGTAATCGATGAGATTTTAGCATGAAAATTACGCATTGCTGTGTGAACTTGAGGATCATCAAATGCTGGAATAATATGGTGCAATGGAACCTGGGGATGTTGTCTTGACCTGTTCCCCCTAACTTGAGACAATCTAGTCTCCCGTTGAAGTGGTGTTTCATCAGCCAATCTCTGCTGTTGGTTAGTTTGACAACTGCTCTAATCTAGAGGAATTTTGTAATGAAGATTCATTTGCTGTTCTCAACAGTTGGTTAGTGGACAAACAGTGGAGCCTGTGATCTCTTTCACTATCACTTTCAAACAAATGTGTGACTTGCTGTTTTTGTGACATTAGTTGTAGACGTTGCTCTCTGCATAATGGTTTCCTAAACGAAAATATGTCTCGTATTAACTTATTGAAGTATATATTTTATTGTATATTTACCTCATGCATTCGTTACTGATAAGCTGAAAGGCTTTGTGGTATCGAAATTGTTTGAGTTATATTTTCTGCAACGTTTTTTTGCTGCTTTGGGTGTATATGAGAATGGATGTCCTCTGATAGATGCCTTTTCCTTCCTCTTGCAGTACAAAAAGTAGTGGGGATATTAGCTTCTTGTTCAGATGGTGTGGCTGCATTTTCAGTGTCTTCAAGAGTAGTTGAGTCTACAGCTGTATAAAGTTGATTGGTACAGTAATCCTCAGGAATAGTCTAATAAATAAATTAGGAACATTTAATGGCTTTTCAAAAAGAAAGATTCTTTACTTTGCTACCTGTTTCTGTTTCGTTTTAGCTCTCCTCCTCCTTGCCCTGTCTTTTTCATTTCTTATCTCTCTCTTTACTAATTTTTCTTCTGGAGTTTCTAACGCCCTCAAAGCTCTTGACCAAGCGTTTCTAACGTTTTGTCTACTGGGCATCGCTACTTCGTACGGCGGGTTGCTAATAAGGTTACCCGGCCCGCGCAAGCGCGTAGGAGAAAGGGTACACACGTACGCCCACGCAAGAACCAAAACAATTTCTAGACCTAAATATATATATATATCGCGAACTCATTAGAGAGTCAGCTCCGCTCGCTTCGCTCGCTTCGCTGAATTACTGCAACGTGCGCACTGAAGTTCAGGAGACATCACAGTTCATTAAGATGGATATATTATATAGTAGACGTCAGCTACCCTGTGCCATAAATCTCCGAATAATTGCGCTGCTCCGAGACACTCGCTGAGCTCCATGCACCACGAGGATAATTTTCGTCCTTATATCCAAGCTGGTTAAAAAAATGACCTATGACATCATAATTAATAACGGGTGCTGTGACGTAACAACGCACGCACTACAAATAACCACAAATATCCGCTGTGGCTCTCGCGCAGCAACCAAAATCCAATTATTGTGAATATTTGCGTGGGCGGTGTCCCAGTCTACCTTTGGAGTTAAGCCTGTGTGTTGTGTATTCTTTACAGAGCTTTACTTCTCTGTAGGAGAGATTCCTTTCAAGCGGTACAATATTTACTCATACAGCAGTTAAAAAGACGATAGACAACTAAAGTCCAAACTAGTGTGGTGTGTATTCACAGATACAAAATCGTGAGCAGTTCATCTATTTAGGTGAGTCAGTTGTGTACATGCATACGTAGAACCGACTGAACATTTGTTTCGTGATGAAGACAAGTAAACTTATGAGTCCCTGCCCCTGTGCTACTGAGCATTCACTCAAAACCAGGGTAGTAGAGCCTCTCGGCATATAGGCTGAGGTAGCAACTGCCACTCTCATTCACTCCCCCCCCCCCCCCCCCCTCTCTCTCTCCTCTCCTCGTAAGTTTAGCCCATCCATACCAGTGAATTATGAGTGGTATGATGTAAGACAAGATATTCTGCAGTTACAAAAATATAGTAGTAGTCAGAATAGATATAAAATAGTTCTTCATAGATCCACACAGTGAGAAGTTTGTTTTGTTACGTTTTTATCCCTGTCCCATGCTACAATAACTGCTCAAAGCCATTCCAATCAATTCTACTTTTCCATCTAACAACAGATAAAACAAGAAAGAGGTAAATTATGTTACTAAGAGTCAAGTTATATCTTACCTTGTATTAATACATAATTCAATTGGAGGAGCCAAGGTCTTCAATTAACTTCACTGATGCATCCCCTGCACAAGATAGATATATAATAAGAGCATTTGTAATGATACCTTAATTAAGTAATGCAAAATTACGTCCTTTCAAAAAATTATAGTGAATTAACTTACTTTGGACTGTCAACCTAATCAAGTCATTCTGATTGGCTAGTCCATCATAAAAGTAAAGATCGAACTTATCCTTTTCATGTCTACATAAACAACATTGTAGTCAGAATCATTAATTACTGATTGCTGTAAGTCACACTGTATGCACTTATAGAGATTTGTTCACTCCAAACGGAACCACAAAGTGACTCTCACAGCAAACCACGAAGATTGGATACTTTAGATTCTTATAATTACTCCCCACCTAGAGCAAATTACAGGATTATGTTTCTACTCTGTCAGGTGGGGAATTATTATAAGAATCCAAAATCCAAAGTATCCAATCTTCGTCAATAGATAATTTACTAATAGGTTGCTGGTAGGGGTACTACATGCAGTGCCTCTCTGATTGCGTTGATAGGATTGGTTACTACATACATCCTAAATTAGTTAGGGGTGCACTTTACAATTGATTACACTGATATAGGAACAGTCACTATTTTCTTTTGTTACTGCACTGTAAACATGAATCATCATATTAAGAATTCCCAGTAACTAAGTGCATTCTTGCTGCCATGAGATCCTACAGCCTAGCACCTTCAGGGCAGTAACAATAGCCAATAGTCATTCCCTAAGTTTAAACTGTGTTTCAAAATATAAAGGTGATCACAGAATTTCAAACAATTACTCTTACAGGATCCGTAATGTTCAAATAATGATAACTGCCCAATATCTGTCTCCTCTGCTCCACTTCCTTCACTTCAAAAGAGAGCAAACCCACAAAGCCTTATAAAGTGCACTGGTAGGCTTAGTGCACTGGTAGGTTTAGTCTCTCTGCCCTAGCATATTCATAAACATATAGCTTTAAAATGTGGTTGTCAACATCATCCTGGAATAATACGTCAGAAAAGTTGATCATGATTATGATTATGCTGGATATGAATACTCTGATGCCTACATTTATTACTAAGTTTATACTTGTATTCATTTTATCTTTGTCTGAGAGGCAGCAATAAGATGAATTTGGAAGTCTTAGTCTTCATGTTGTTCATGTACTGGCTACATTATTGTGACCAAACCCATAAACTAGCTCACGTCTACTTGATGCTAAACCTGTTCCTATATTATTTATTGTAGTAGCAGTCATATCATAAACAACTGAGCACACTTTACACATATTCTATAAACTTTTGCTTTATTTGTACTACGTCTGATAATCACAACAATAACACAGAAATGTAACTACTTATGTTATTTCTATTATTGTGTATTATATTACTTTGTTTTATATTAAAAACTTTAAAGACAATTAAAGGCACTGACACCCCACCCCCTCCCTTTCCCACCCCTCCCCTTCTCATCTCCTCAACTCGGTATGTCCTGAGCTGTATGAATAATAAGTGTCTGCAGATGGGTGGGTGGGTTGGTGTTAAATAGTTTTGTAGTGATATACAATTTGAGCATTATGCATGTATTATCCATTATCTTGTTTTCCCCCTGTAATTTAGCTTATTTCATGCAGTTTTGCGTCATAATACATAGCTATATAGCTTAATATACTTTTGATCAATTACATTTTTGTGGAAGTGTTGAAGTAAAGGGTAGTGTATAATGGAACACTGTTGAAGATGACATGACAAGATTATATACAAATAATATAATTTATAATAAGTTAACCAGTAGTGTCAATCTCACACTTCAGAAACATTGTGTCTTCCTTCACATAAGAGGAGTTGTTTAGGATTGAGAGTGGAGCAAACATTGGACAGCCCGAGGCTATGTTCATCTTGTTCCTGGGCCTTTGGAAGGATGAGAAAGTAGGTTCTGGCTGGAAGGCCTAAGATATGTTCTTGAATCCATCTTGGTCTAACAGTGTCAGAGTCACTGTGTGTCTGAAGGGCCACTGCATAAGAGCATCACATTCTCCTTTCATGATGGTCACAAAGAAGGACAGGTGAGTGTTCTTGCCACAGCCATCTCCATTCATTCACAGTCTCAGACATGCCTTGTAGACCTGCCTGCTAGTGTAGAAGAGAGCAGAGTACAGGGAAATAGTCTTGCCTATCTTGGCCTCGTGTCTGCGACATTGAACCTCTTGTATCTTCCAGATGAAGCTACCATTACAACTTGTAACTTGTAGAGTCTGTACCATGAGAGCCAACTCAGAGAATCCTTCCTATAAGTTCTGAATGGCATTCTCTGTTTCACCCACAACAGTGGCTACCGGCTGCATCTCTGATGTTCCTATGTCAGATCTCACCTCAGATGATTGTTCTGATGGCATCTCCACTAGTGTGTTGGATATTTACAGATCATTGTGCAGTGTAGAATAGAAATGATTTTCCATATCTCTAGCAGAACCCATGTATTGACATCTTAATTCTTTAGGAGTACACACTTCATGTGGACGAATTCCCTTTCTCAAACGTGTATCCACCTATACTAAGACAAGACAAATTAACTCTTGTCATACAAAATAAACAAAAACAAAAGATATTTACCTGAAAATTTTGTACTGTTGTTCGGTACACTTGATGCTGTGGAAGTTCATGTGGACATTCAGCTTCGTGATTAGTCACAGGCAGGTGAATTGCAGTCTTCTTTCTCAAGCATCGATACTTGCACTGGACAACTATGCCACAACAATTATGTAAATGGTCCTAAATAATACAAATAATGTTAATAATATTAAATGTTAGTAATAGCATAAAGCATACACTACTATAAGCATTTGTTTATAAGGCTCTATTATATTATTTATAGTTGTACCTGTTAATAATATGCATGCTAGCATTGTTGGAAATATGCACTAGAAGGCAATAGCTTATTTTATGAATAAATGAGAAGTCTTCACTTATGTACCCATTAGCTAGCTACTCATTCATTAGTCTATTTTAAATTAACCCACCAAAAATTAAGTAGCCAAGTATATACATCAGGTATAATAGTGTATTTGATATCAAGCTACATCATAAGAACCCTTGGTATCATCTAGCCATCGTAACAAAATTGACTTGCTATGAATATTATTATTGCTTTTATGAGATAGACTAAATAACATCTTAGAATAACAAACTTGCTATTCCTAATAAAGCATACTATAACTAACTAGCTGTGCAGCCAGTATGTCTCAATATATAATACATTTAACTATCGAATAATGAATTGGTATAACTCATTCATGCTATCCTTTGTCAGCTATCTTCATCTGTAACTCAAGTCTAGCTAAATGTTATACTATACTCTTCTATCCCTCACCTCCCCCCCCCCCCCCCCCAACCCCCAACCCCAAATTTTTATAACAGTCACAACAAATACAGCTAGCTATCTACAATGATAGCAAACAAATAATAAATAAATAAATAAAAAGAAATCAATGACAGCAAAAGTAATAAACAGTTACTGGAGATCATATTATAGCATATAAAACTCATATTATTTTAACTTGCATAACATGATGACCTCTAAACACCAACACATTCATAGTTCCAGACAGACTGAGGAATAGACATGATGACCTCTAAACATACCAACACATTCACAGTTCCAGACAGACTGAAAATGACATGATGACCTCTAAACACCAACACATTCACAGTTCCAGATCTGGAACTGTGAATGTGTGGTATTTAGTGTCATTCCTCAGTCAGTCAGTCTCTACACCAACACATTCACAGTTCCAGATCTGGAACTGTGAATGTGTTGGTGTTTAGTGTCATTCCTCAGTCTGTCGACGGACTGAGGAATGACATGATGACCTCTAAACACCAACACATTCACAGTTCCAGACAGACTGAGGAATGGACATGATGACCTCTGAAGTTTAAAAGATCAAATTGGTTTATCTAGTAAAATTACAGCTAATCTTAACACAGCTTGAATCAGACACATGGTTTACAAGAAGAAGAACCTTTGCCAGTGGGACAACTAAGTATGTCAGCATATGTTGCTTTAACCTTCTCCACTAACTGATACAACAACAGAGTCCACTATTGAATATGATTAGATGCTTAACAGGGAAAGAGTTTTGTGGGACAGAGCTAAGACTACTATGGTTGGCGGTCAGTCTGTAAAATTAATATACGAGAAAGCTTCATTATATCATTTCGGACAAGCGTGTGTAAACTAGTTATAGCGTTCTAACATTCATAATACAACATATTGTAAGCTTCAGTGGAATGCCAGTACAATAGACTAGTGTTGTACGATACTGAGCCCATAAATATCGCAATACTATTATTGTCAAAATACACCGATATTACTAAATATAGTATATTATTTTTTATCAAATTTTAATTCCAAATTTAATAAATAATTTGGTGGCTTACAACATAGCTAATCATGACATGGTTGGTAATTACATAATTATGACATGGTTGGTAATTACATGACCCAAAAAAGTATTATTTGAGTTTCTTGTTTGAGTAATTCTGTGTGCTGCAACAATTTGTCCACACATACTGAAAGTCCATTGGGTCCTTGCCATCCTAGAAACATACCACATTGGACGTTATGTGATAGTGGAGTGCACAACTGAACTTTGATCACTAATATGTACACAAGAGATCCTGTGTACACCATTGTGGTTCTGGGTGAGGTCAAGCACCCATTTAGCTCACCCCCAGGAGAGAAACCACACAAATACTTCCATTTCTGTATTCCTACTGGTGCAACCCGGTTTAATAAAATTTAGTTAGGAATTTACTAGAGACATTAATTAATTTTTATTTAGGATATTTAATAGCATACACTATAACTGCCTATCCCTCCCACAACATCAACACAATTGTATTAATGGGCACACTCAAAGTGCTATCTGGACTCAAACAAGTGGATACTATCAAGCAGTGTAAACATAACAATTTTCTTGTGTTTCTCACACAGGTAGTGTGTGTATGTGTGTGTGTGCGTGCATGGTGCTTAGCAGTGGGAAGGGAGGGAAATTTTGAAATGGTCTTACAATTAAACTAAAAGAAACTATTATTTGCCTGCCAAAAAAAAAGGTAGAAAATTGGGAAAAAAAAGAAAAAAAAAAAAAAAAAAAAAGAAGAAAGAAAGAACATAAAATACCAAACTTCTGACTGTCTTTCCCGATAATGAATTACCTTCTACTAATATCCAATGAGCACAATCACATCTTCACACTACTCTTCAAGACACCATTATTTAATCTTGTTTATTAACTTCAAACTATTATGCCTACACTTTAAATATCGTGAAATTGTAATATGGCAGGTGGCTTCAAATCAAGCACATGAAAGACAGAAAGAATAATAAGAAAAGCAGCAGAACAAATACACAGGAGCAAAGGGAACCATACTTACTAAAAATGGATAGAGTGACTGAACATACACACACACACAAACAAAGCAGTGCAACAAACTCACAGAATGTACTAGAAAGACAATAAGCAATTAAGAGTAGATTATCAGTTTTTTAACCAGACTGTATTCCATCCAAAACCTACACCACTCTGCATTACACTGACTCTTCAGAGAATCCTCAAAATACCAACAATAACTGCTGATAAATGTAGGGAAAACCTGGACACGGATCAGTGGGTTGATTATTAACATCAGTTAGATAAAGTGTGAACGGTTAATGTTTCAGTATTGTCTGTTCTCTATTAACTTTACTTGGGTTTCTGAACTTGACTGTGATATGAAGACAAGCCTGTGAATTTGTAAGGTGAGGTTATTGAGTCCTTGGTGCGTAGAGGCAGAGACTTTGACAGGTGTTATTGTGAAATTGATGTGTAATACAGTACATTTACATCGCATCATATGAACTCAAAAAGACATACGAATTATATCACATATATGAGGGACAAAGGGCTTAAAAGAGAAAGCTCAGACAATTAATTGCTCACACTATCAGGTCAAAAATCCTTTTACATTAAATTTATATTGTTTACGTCAGCATTTTTGAATACCTAAATGCAATAGTGTTCTCAGGGTTGCAGAAAAAATTTTAGTAGAATTACAGTATGGCATTATGATCCACATTTGAAGCCAAATGTATTAACACTTATTGCCTTATCAGTATGAGAAAATACATGATTAACTGTATGGTAGGGGTACTACATGCAGTGCCCTGTGAGTTTGGCCTCCAATGAAAGAGAGAAGACTCAAAAGAAGAGAGAAGAGAAATGAACTGGTAGAGCGGACAGTAGATGTTATTATTGTGTATGCATTTATATTGAGTAATTTTTGTATCATTATAGTTAGCATAGGTAGTGGACGTCATGCAATGTTTGTGACCGGATGTTTGTATATTTTGTGTCGGCACGTGCGTAGCCTTGACCAATAAATAGGCAAGCCACACACGTGTCAAATTAGTCTACAATAGTTTCAAGAATAGTTTTAAACCGCTATTACTTGAGGCGCGATTGCGAGACGAGCTCCGGCCACCCTAGCGTTATAAAGGAGCCGGATTACTCTAGACGAGCAAGAGCCATTACCTGGATTCTGGTGGCAGCGACCCTCGAGCGGGACAGTCGGACCAAGGAAGCCTCATCGCCACCTCGGCCAACGACCCGTTCCTCCACATGCCCCTCCAATTGTGTTGTTAGGATTGGTTACGACATACGTCCTAAATTAGTCAGGGGTGTACTTTACAATTGATTGCATTGATATAGGTTCTTTTGTTACTCACTGTAAACATGAATCACCGTATTAAGAATCCCCAGTAACTGAGTAGCATTCTTGCTGCCATGAGATACTAGCACTTTAAAGGACTATAACAATAACAATAGTCATTCCCTTGGAGCTAACAATTATTGAATATTGTGTGGTAAGCTTAAATGGTGATTCAAAATATACAGGTGATCACAGAATTTCAAACAAGTAATCTTACCTTACAGGATCCGTAATGTTCGAATAGTGATAACTGCCCGATATCTGTCGGACCTTTGATCCCACGCAATAAGACCTAACATGTCAATCAAATGAAAATATTAATGTCAACATTCCCATTATAATTGGCACCCCAAGCCACAAATTGTCATAATATTGGTTTAAATCAGGAAGAAATACATAGTATGTACTAAAAAAATGTCTGCTATTTCATGTAAAAGGACATACGTTTGACTGGCAAAACAAACAAAGAAACAAACATAACAAATTTCATGGAAATGCTACAGTGTGATTCACACTTTTTTTGAAAAGTTGTGCGCATAAGAGGTGTACCACTTACATACCTGGTGAATCCCCCCTTCTCCGAGACACATTTCTCCATCAAACACGTTCGATGAGGCATATCCCGTTAAAATAAGATTGACAAGCTCCTAAATAAGTTTGTACAACAACAGCTAAATTAAAGTTAGAATAAAATAACAGGGTATTGTAACTAAACATCAAATAAACTTATCAGGCTGGCAATGGGGATGAATTTGTCAAAATATTGTGGTAAAATGTTTACCTCTAGAAAGAAGAGTCATAACATAGTGTCAAAGACTGTAGCTGTCAACAGTATTGGTTAGTGTTGTTTATATTTGTGGTTGTAAATGACACAAAAGAAGCCTAGTAAGTTCATTAGACAGGAAACCACATGTTAGCCACACCCATTTTATAACTCGGGTTCACATCTTTGCACAACGGCAATTATGTTAGTTGAAATTATCTCAATAGATTATTGTAATTGGATGCTCAACATTCAATACTATTAAGTTTTTCTTATAGTCGTAGCTTACATGTTGTTTAACTCATAACGAAGTCAAAACTCAATTGTTATAGATTCTTCTTGGCTCTTGTCCAAGATTTGTTCTATACTCAAGTTAGGAAACACATGTCATTTTCAAAAAAGGTCTTTCAGTTATGACTTCATGTTTTTCTGGCTATGTAATTATGAAACGTGATCCATTCAGTACTACCTGGTAGTAGTTATCAGGACCTTTTTCTCATATAGCTCACCATCCAGAGTCTGTGCTGCTTTGCTTATTATCAATGGATATACTGCTCCTGCTTAAATTGATCCTTACAACTTATATCCCCCCCCCCCCCCCCCCCCCCCTCTACTTATAGGTGAAATTCTGGAAAAACAAACAAACAAACAAACAACGCTGCATGACAAGTGAAATGAGTTTGGTTATGTGTAATGGCAGGTTTAGAATGAGTAAAATTTATCAGCTATTGATAGTAGTTTAAGATCTAGTGGAGAAATATAGTGTAATGATTCTATTAATTCATTTTAGCAAAAAATAAAATAATAATAATAATTATTATAATAAAATATCTCACACATGATTTTTTCTTATGCAAGTTCTTCATGTACTTTCTTAATTTGTTGTTGCACTGCAACACCATCTCTGCTGGATGACTACACCACACTAACTACCACCTCTTTGACTGGGACAAGGATTCATTTTCTCCATGTGATCAGTGTATCCATCTTGTAGTGAGGTTAGTACACAGATGCATGGATGAACTGTGCAAAGATTGAAGATGATACTTCTTTTTGGTTTTTGATAGGTTATTTTTTGCTAGTTGGTTTCTGATCGCTTGAATGCTTGTGTTACCAACCCTCCCAGTTTGCCGGGATGTTCCTGGTTTTCTTGGCTATTCCCAAGTCCTGCCCAGTTTATGGAATTCTGCCGCATTATCTAATTCTTTTCCACTGCAGTTGCACATGTCAACTCAATTGCTGTACCATTTCCAATGCGTAGCTAAAATACAATAGCAATATTGTAATGATTGTAGTTGTGGTTGAATTATAAATAATTCATACATTTTGACACCTTGGAGCCTTGATTATTGAATAAAGTGAAAGAAGGAATCCAAGCTTGCACCATCTCAGTATTGTAAATCCAAAGATTTAAACGTTTTAATTAATAAGCATGTCAATGAGAGTGTGGTCTGGAAAAAAAATAGTCAACAAATCTATAATTCCCACAAATGCAGCTGAGACAATCAAGTGGTTGTGTGAGATATTAGTTACAACCACAGCATACTTACATATAGTATCTGTCCAAACTTTGTGGTAAAAATGCAGGTGGAACTGCTTCTATTAGTCAGAGCTCACTGTGTCTTTTATGCAAATGAAAACACACACACACACACACACACACCTTATTGTAGTTGCTATGATATCCAGTATGTACATAATATGTACTAGTCATTGAATTCAGCTTTTAACTCTTGAAGCTATTTAGAGGTAGAGGGTGTATCCTCTAACCTGAACATGGTTGTAGTGTATGGCACATGACTGAGTGCTCAATGAGTGCTCATCTGGTGAATCGGCTTTCACCAAATTTAAAACCTGATTTCTGATTTTGCTTCCTCTGAATTTTATTCACAAATCCTGATTTTTTTAGTGAAAAGGTTTGATTAGGTCTGGGGTGTAGGTGCCATAACAACAGGTGTATAGTGTTTGGTTGTTATACAAAACAATGCTGGAGTATTATATTATTCATTTGATACAGGAGAATAATATTATGAGTCTGTTGGCTTAGTATTGACACGAGTGCCGTAAGCATGGGCATAATGAATAATGAATAATCCAATGAATAATAAATTTATTATGTACTGCTCATGTGTGAATAACATTGGTTCGGCATTGGACAATGAGGTATGAGGCCAAGCATGCGTACTTCTAGAGCCTTGCCCACACTTTAGGGAACTTCACCAATCTGCCACTCTCTCTGGCCATTAGGCACCAGCAGCATCAGTGCTATCTGCATAACATATCCAACAAAAACAAAATTGTGACTGGACCAGGTAATATTTACTCCAATACAGGGTTTATTTCAGATTTTTTGCCCCCTTTAGAATCCCCCCACCTTGGATTTTCGAGCATTTGTTATAAAGCCAAAATTAGATAGATCACTGAATCAGTATGAATTGGCAGAAAAATCACAATTAAGTGATTATAGTGATATTATCAGCTGTTGAAAAATTAGGGAAAAATGTTGTAGAAGGAAAAAAATCTGGTAATATTAGGGGACGAGATCAGGCTAACTCGGTAATATTGCTGTAAGTAATCTTCAGAATCTGGACATCCCTCTTGTTCAAATGCTGACATTCCAAGGGAATATTGTAATTTTTCCCATGGTAAATAATTGCCTCAAGCCCTCCTTGCAAATTTGTTGCTCAATCACTTAAATTGGTTTCTGCAATGTAGTTTTGAAGCTAGGATAATTTTGTATTAGATGTTGTGATGTTATATTTAGACATTATAATATCATATGAAAGCAGGACGACTTTAAGTTAGCAGTCAGCTATGCTGTACTCTACAAAGTTCATAGTTACAGAGATTAAAACATAAGGGATCCATTTGCTGACTCAAAACATCATTGACATCATCTAATGATGCTGAAGTTATCAAAACTGTAACAGGTATTTGACTACTGTTTTGCCTCTGCCTTATATGTATTAATCATATTCATGGCAATCATTTGGAATGCATGATAGTGTAAATAGTTCATATTCATGATTCTGAGTTGTAAAGCCACCAGATAAGCAGACATGTTTAAATGGCAGTTGTGTTGGAGGAAGATGTTTTTGTATGGGGGAGGGGGGGCTCCAGCAAGGGCATGACATGCGTAGTTTAAAAGTGCACATTTATGTGAGAAATCTTGTTAGATTTAGACATAGGAGCCTCCCACCCTTAGTACGCCACTAAATAGTTCATATCCATGATTTTGAGTTTTAAAGGCACTAGATAAGCCGGCATTCTCAAAATACCAACAATAACTGCTGATAAATGTAGGGAAAACCTGGACACAGATCAGTGGGTTGATTATTAACATCAGTTAGATAAAGTGTGAACGGTTATTATTTCAGTCTTGTCTGTTCTATTAACTTTACTTGGGTTTCTGAACTTGACTGTGATATGAAGACAAGCCTGTGAAATTGTAAGGTGTAGGTTTATTTGTAGGAGAGAGTCCTTGGTGTGTGGAGGCGGAGACTTTGACAGGTGTTATTGTGAAATTAATGTGTAACACAGTACATTTACATCGCATCGTATGAACTCAAAAAGACATACGAATTATATCACATGATGGACAAAGGGCTTAAATGAGAAAGCTCAGATTATGACACAATCAATTGCTCACACTATCAAGTCAAAAATTCTTTTACAATAAATTTATATTATTTACGTCAACATTTTTGAATACCTAAATGCAATAGTGTTCTCAGGGTTGCAGAAAAAATTTTAGTAGAATTACAGTATGGCATTATGATCCACATTTGAAGCCAAATGTATTAACACTTATCAAAGGAACTATAATAGTAAAACTGAAATAATTTTTTGATGATACTAAACTTGATTACTGAGTTCTATCCTGACCGTGACACAATGCAGGTATTTTTATATGCTATGGATAGTTTTCTAAACTTCAGTTTTTGCGTGTTCCACTATGTAGGCATATCACACATTCCATTGGATTCATTGCGTGACTGTTCAGTTAAATAATTGTTTACTAAACTCAAATAAGAAACAGTTATGAGACAAAACTATATAATTATCTCATTGATATTATTTAGTTTTTCCAGTAAGTAACTAATAACCAGTGTGATACTTCTGAAATCTGACTTTGTAAGGTACACTTTATCGGTAGCCCTTAGAATGTCTTGATATCAATGGACATGTTACATTACTGAAAACGTGATCATATAAAATAGCAAAATGTGCATTACCGGATAATGCTGTGATGCAACAATTGTGTGTGTATTTATAATAATTGAATTCTAATAGTATCACACTTCAGAAACATTGTGTCTTCCTTCACATATGAGGAATTGTTTAGGATTGAGAGTGGAACAAACATTGGACAGCCTGAGGCTATGTTCATCTCGTTCCTGGGCCTCTGGAATGATGAGGAAGTAGGTTCTGGTTGGAAGGCCTGAGATATGTTCTTGACTCCATCTTGGTCTAACAGTGTCAGAGTCACTGTGTGTCTGAAGGGCCACTGCAGAAGAGCATCGTATTCTCCTTTCATGATGGTCACAAAGAAGGACAGGTGAGTGTTCTTGCCGCAGCCATCTCCATTCATGTACAGTCTCAGACATACCTTGTAGCCCTGCCTGCTAATGTAGAAGGGAGCAGAGTACAGGGAAATAGTCTTGCCTACTTTGGCCTCGTGTCTGCGACGTTGAACTTCTGGTATCTTCCAGATAAAGCTACCATTATAACTTGTAGCTTGTAGAGTCTGTACCATGAGAACCAACTCAGAGAATCCTTCCTGTAAGTTCTGAATGTCATTCTCTGCTTTACCCAAGGCACTGGCCACTGGTTGCAACTGCATTGATATATCTCTGTTCATACGATTTATAACAGATTGTAAATCAGAGATTTGCTTTGATAAAGTCCCTATTATAGCTTCTATGAATATGTGCATAGAATGTTGTTCTATTTCTTTAGCAGGACTTGTGTATTGGCAGCAAATTTCATCAATACCGCACTGTTCTGGCTGAGCAATGGTTTTTCTCAAGAAGCTATCCAGCTATAATTATAGAAAAAATTAAAATATTCCTACTTACATTGTTCTCAATATTAATAGAGATTTTATTACCTGAACATTTTCTTCATTTATTTTACATTCTTGATGTTGTAAAACTGCATACGGACATTCTGCTTCATGGTTAGTCACAGGCAAGTGAATTGGAGAATTTCTTCCCAAGCATCCATATTTGCACTGGACAACTTTGCCAGAGCAACTTTGTAGATGAGTCTAATAATAAAAATACAAAGCTCTATTTTATACAATTAAGAAAGTGAGCTTTATGCTTACTAACAGTATAATCTTTGGCATAAATTTGTCTAGTATCTTAACTTACAGAATATTCTTTGCCAAGTCCTTTCCAAGAGCATCCAACACTCCTACATTTCAGTGTAGCTTTCTTCAGTTCTATGGCTATTGCTCTATCTTTAAAGCATTCATCCAGTTTGATTTCTATTGTACACTTACAACACTTAAAAGTAGCTATATGGTTTCTGAAAAAAAAAGAGATATTATAAAATTAGTATCAAAACAATTAAAGGGGTTACCTAGAATAATAGGAGTAGCATGGAAAACATAATCTGTCTCCACAGCTACATTGGACTGGTGTTCCACTGAAAAGGTATTCTTGGCACTTTGCACATTGTAGTTCAGTACAAGACATGACCAGTTAGACAATGATACAATTACAGAACTGAAAGAAAAAGAGTTAATCCCACTTCTGACCCCACTAAGACAGTGCGTATAAACTGAAAATCGCTACTTTTATATCCTGGGCGGACCGGGAATCAGTGAGCTGATGAGATCACAGTTAATATCGCCACATGCCCGTAATTGCCTGTTTACGTTTTTATATCATCCATTCCCGAGATTGGATGATAGACCCCTTACCATACCGCTTCGCTGGGAAATGGTCTGGGGGGACAGGCGTAGGGTTTTCAGGTTCTCTACAGGAATGTATGTAGAGCCAATCAGATTGTACCAATCAAATAATCAACCTCAAACTATTAATTTTATTGCTAATTAAAATGATTTAGCGGTTGTTCTCCACCGCGTCGGTTAGCTGTTAGTCTCGCCGCCAAACACTTTACCCAACCGCTCCGCTCGGTAGGCCCTCCAGATTTTTCGGGAGGGTCTGGCGGCGCCAGACTAGGTTAGCTGTGTGGTTGCTGCGATATTGATACGTTGGAAAAAGTTTGCGAAGTGTTGTGGAGGGCATTGGTTACAAAGCTGCACGTGCAGAAACTTAAATATAATTCAACCTAAAAGTGTAGTGGTTGTACTGTCGGAGTTCATAGTCTTATGCAAATCGTGCTCTTCGAGCTCATTTACAGCTGATCAATAGCACACTCCCTAAGTAGTAAGTTTACACCCTCACAACTAGTTCAAGCAAGGTCTTCAAAAAGCGGATATAGATATTCCCGCAGATCACGTTGAAGCTACCACAGGTGGCAGATAGGATTAAATTTAAAAAAATTCAATGCGTGTGCGATCTTTATTTTTCTCAGCTCCATCAATTTTTTTTCAGCTGAGTTTGAAATGGTAGAGCTAGTAATACAGGGACCTTAATATCTGCAGTACGCACCATTAGGACCTGAATCAGAAAGTTGGGAGTCAGTAATAAGTATTTTACTAATCTAGCATTATATTCAATAGAGAGCACATGAAATTGTTTAATAGACTTGTACTAAAATGGGAAATACTCATTTCATGAATAACTGATAACATTGTTCACACATTATTCATTACTTATTCATTAGTCTATGCTTTGATTGTACATTATCATACTTTATCTCATGAATATGTTACGTATAATTATAAGGAAATTGATTAGATTCTTATATCTCATGTGACCTGACACTATATTTTTAAGTAATCTTGCATGAATCGCAAACATGAACAAAAACAAATGGCCATTAATTCTAGCGAACAAATACAAAATTACTTTGTAGGGGTTATTTAAAGCTGCTGAGTAAGTGGTATAATATTGAGTAGTTTGGGTCTTGGGGTAGGTGAGATGAGTCTATTATTATTTGTGCAAGGGTTATTTACAGCTGCAGTAGGTGATAAGTGTCTGAATTAGGTTATAATGAGCTTGTATTGTTCTATCTGAGGTGTTAATGAGCTGCTTGGTCAGACTCTGCAAGTTGCTGTAATATATTATTTGGTCCTGTTGGGTTAGACTCACATTTGTTAGGTCAGACTGTACTCTTGGGCTTGGGAGTAGGCCCAGTGTAGGTATATATTAGGCACTGGGTGGGTTAGATATGTGTTAGTTAGGTGGAGGATAGTCATGTTGGGCCTTGGGATAGGCCTATTAAGCTCGGGGCCCTGGGATAGGTTAAATAAGTATTGTTTAGGTAAGGTCCAGATTACCTGTGTTTTGGGCCCAGGGATAGGCTAGACACACAAGTTATATGCGACCATTTATCTTGGGCTTTGGGGGTGGGCCCAAGTTTTAAGTGTGTCATAGGCCTTGGGATAGGCCTAGACATGTATTAATTAGGTGGGGCTGTTGTGTTGGACTTTCTGGTAGGTCCTGTATGGGTGTGTCAGGCCCTGGGTTAGGCTAGACTTTGTGGGCCTTAGGACTGGCCACTCTAGTGTTTTAGGTCTAGATAATATACATAGTGAGTGTTTAAGTAGTTTTTATAGATTTGTGGCTCCTGTAGCGTAGGGCTAGCTGCAGTAAGTGATAAGTGTCCTGAATGAGGTTGTGACAGGATTTGCATTGTTCTGTCTGAGGTGTTAACGAGCTGTTTGGTCAGGTTCTGCAGGTTATTCAAATCTACTGTTTAACCCTTTTGGATATACTGTTTCAAGTGTATTAATCCAATGTTTCTCTCTGTTGTCCAAGTGCTCTTGTGTTGACATTTCTAAAATGGTTACTTTGGTGTCTCTAGCAAAATCATGGTTGGGTGAGTTAGCGAAAAGTGTTTGTATAGGGGTAGGTTAGTTTTAAATCTCCTCGCAGTTCTGTGTCCTGCCAATCTTCTGGTCATAGTCCTCTGCGTTTGACCTACATATTGTTTTTTTTTGTTGCATTTGGTACACTCTATCAGGTATATTATGTTTTGTGAGTGGCAGTTGATATTTTTAGGGGTTGGGAATGACTTGCCATTGTAAGTGGATATTATTCTATATTTTCTAGACATGGATTTGCAGCATTTGCAGTTGGGGGTGCCACATCCTCCTGAGTTACCTGTTAGGTCTGGGGTTGTATATATAGTGATTTTATCTTTAGACTGTGGGGGGGTCATTGGCATTTTTCAGTTTAGCTCTGACTAGTTT
>WLWD01001636.1_pt1 | contig 51421 bp, 33 predicted proteins | sample 6712731 | NCBI WGS metagenome assembly WLWD01 (sample SAMN12718690, study PRJNA576275) | sponge metagenome | isolation source: marine sponge | host: Mycale hentscheli | place: New Zealand: South Island, Marlborough, Capsize Point | collected 2014-11-01
CCCCCCCCCGTTCCAGACTGACATGCACAAGTTACACATGACTTTAAAAAGGTTCATGATAATAAAATAACAGTTAAAATAGTACTACAGACTCAGTGGATTTGTAAACTTAAAGCACTCAAAACTCTCTCTCTTAAAGTAAACACCAATAAGTTCAGCAAGAAAATAACTCAGAATCTCATCTCTGCCAACCCATTTCATTAACCCTTTACCAAATTACCAACATGAAATCCATTACACACCCTTTACCCTAAGCACAATAAACCTTTTACTGTTTCCATGGTAGGCCCCAAAAAAGCTCAATTAAAGTTGCTTAAATCCTATATCAAATTTTATAGGACTCATTATTATTCCTGTTGTAAGTATGAAACCCCTTACCTAATCTTCATCACAAATAAAAATTTTCAATACTTCACTTCTTTAACATCACCCTACATACAAATTGTTATACATATGCTTAACCCTCTACTAAAAGAGGTATTTCTAGCTCAGCACAACAGGTGGAGAAATATTCCTCTAACGGAAACAAAACTAAATAATACTATTTATTCAGTACAATAAAATTATTGGGGAGAAAGAGGGAGGGGCTAAAAAATAAGGGATGCCACATCACTTCTTGCAGGGAAATTTCAGCAAAGTCACATTACCTCCACTGCTCATATAAATACCCTACAAATTTTAAAACACACAACAACTCCCAATGGTATACCAATACTTCTTAATCAATATTATTTCATTAGAGAAAAAAGTACTGAATAACCTCACAACTGCAAATAAAAAAAGAATAACTTGCAAATCTTTTACAATTACTGGTCAAAATTGCTGCTACTTACAACTGCTTCATAGAATATAGAATTTTACAATTCCAAATTGAGTTAGTCTAATATCGAGACCATTCACCTTTTTTTGTGAGACCGGCACAGTGCTGCAAATGATATTATTTTAGTTTCTAATTTGTGCTATGTAGTGCAGATTGCTTGGAACTCTGATACTGTGTTAGTTCACCTAGTCTGGTGTTGCCGACACTTTACCTACTTTTAATATGGTGCGGGGGAGGAGGAAAGGGTCTGGGGACTCTAGTACCAAACCAGTTTGAAATAAGTTTTTGCGCATGCGCTAATTAAGCCCAACTGTGGACACTCTGGTAGTCTTGCGGTCTATTATTCAAGAAACTTGATATCAGAAGGCGCTTGTATTGCATGGTAAGAATTTACCCTTGTACACAGGGTCTAGTTGAATTAACCTAGTCTCTATGAAACAAAAAAAAAGATACACTGTTTATCAATGAATCTGTCAAGGGACCCGTTCTGGGGGTGAGTTCAGTTTGGCATACAGCAAAATACTAACACATACATATAATGTATAGACAATTGGATTATCAGGGTCTGTGGACAACTTCATACGTACCAGCTCTAGAAATGGCTATACCCCAAACCTTTAGCAATTGACTGTCACTACCGTTGTACAGCTTCAGGTTACTTTTATCAAACTATCTGGCTGGTAAGTTATGGTGAAATCTCTTCAACCGTTATTGAGACGAAGTATACAACCACTGTGGTGAATGTTTTAAATTGGTGGTTAGCACCAGAATCTGATCATTGGTACTTGAGCCCCCAGACCCTTTCCTCCACCCAGGCACAATATTTAAAAAGGTAAGGGTCGGCAACACCAGACTATAGTTCACGTACCTTGGGTCTCAAAAAGTTAGGTAAAGGGTCTATACATAACTCCTACACAATGGGTTTCATATCAACATTAAAATTCTTGTCTGCTATATCAATTAAACACAGCTGCTAGCTGCTGGCAGAAATACTGTATTTCTTATACCTAGCCCTACCCCCACCCCTTCCCTATAAATTAATATTTATGCCGTCCAATGCCTGCCACTAGTTTAGCTACACCTATAAAACAATGACTTCTCCTTTCCCCACCTCACTTACTTGCAGCATTTCGTGGTTACGGTACCAATTGGCACATTTTGAATGTGAATGTAGTTTTTAGATCAAATGAACCGCCAAATTCCTTACGTACACAGTATTAGCAAGTGCGCTTTCTCACGTGATAACGTCAGAAACCTTTTACCCTATTAAGAAATATGTAATTCAATCTACCCTTTACCGATTTTATGAAGATCAGTCTTGAAAATGTAGACGTGTATAGTAGTGCTCAAATAAACTTGTGGGGATAGACCTCGGGATAGACGAATGTGTGAATCACTTTTCTGCCTACTGTTGTATTCATACAAACATTATTGTAAGTTACAACCTTAATAAGCTAGCACCCGCGGGCGGGGTTCATTATCCATTATTCCAATTTTGGAGCAGACACTATGAATCTGCCATGGTAGGAGAGTTTTCTTGGAGGATTTGCAGTACACTGCAGGGTTTCATCCAGAAATTTTTTGTCTTGGGGGGGGGGTCGAAATTAAAGTGGAGTAAGTAATAATTTTAAGTACTGGTAATACTTTTTGCTATCCAAATCATAGCGACAGTAGAAATCAGGCTTCAATTTTCTTCACTATCAAAACTAATGGCTATAGCTATAGAAGGGCCAGCACTTGACCAAGGTAATTTTGATGCTGTGCTGTAAACAATTTAATTCTGAGTAGGTAAAATAAGTGGGGGGGATACCCCCCTTTTCTCCCCCCTCCTGGATGAAACCCTGCACTATGTGTGGTTCAGCACATTCATGTCGCTCCCTCCAAACAAGTGCTACAAGCTAGCAAAAAAAGAGCTAGCAAAGTGCTAAAAACTAGCAAGAGGCAGCAAAACACGCCCATGCCATTTTGGATTAGGTTATGTTGCATAAATAATGGCAATAATCACATTTTTCATGTGGTGACTTTCATACGAGTATGGTGCGTCGTTAAAAGGAGCACAGTCAGTAACTGTAAGGCCAGTGCATGTTTCAGATCAGGGTTTCCCCCTATATTTAGACCAGAAAGATTAACACTGGCGTAATTAAATGAAATATAATTTTACCTTTGTAACAACCACACTTGGGGGTTGGTTATGGTAACATGATTATTATGATTACAGTATGATTGTGAAACGTTGATTATGATTATATATAATTATGATTATTTGTCAGAAAAATAGGGATTGTTACAACAAAAAAAAAGTTTTTTCAAACAGTTCTTTTGATAGGCGTCATCTTTCTGGTCTAAATATTTTCCCAGTGTAGATACTGGAGAATGGAGGTAGTTGCAGGCTACATATATTAGTGGTCTTAAGTTCAGCTGCTATAACTCTGTTTATTCTAATTACAGCTAACACTTGCTGTGTTTTACTTTACTGCTAATATTCCAGTAATGGGTTTGATTGCGATGATTACACCCACAATTTGCCACATGATTATGATTACGATTATGCAATAACTTATCGATTACGATTGTAATCATAATCAACCCCAACTCTGAAGCAACCATAAATTACAAATGTTATTCACCAATAGTTCTCTCCTCACCAATAGTTCTCTCCCAGGCAATGGATATATTTCTCTGCTGTTCTTATTGTTTTGTTATAGTGCTATGAGGGAATATATTATATATTAATGCAGCGTGGCACTTCTAGAGTGGTAATAGCTTCATTGCAGAGGCCAATGCCAATGATGAAGTAGATGGTGCTGATTCACAGTTGAAAAGGAGGAATGACAGCTGAAGACAGTGAACTAATTCTTCCAAGGTACTACTGCTGGGCTATAACTAGAGTACAATAATCTATTACCATTAGCTAGTTCAATATAATCATTGGGTAACTGCAGAATATCACAAATTATTTGGACCATATGCACGAGTGCCAGTATGATTATAAAATACGCAATAGAAAAGTGTGGGCTTATGCGCTGTGTTTTTTGGTTATAACCGGAAACGAGTGAGTTACCTGACAGGCTTTTCTATTCCGTATCTATCTTGTACCACGTGCGTCGTCCTTGGAAACAATGTTTTTGCCACGCAGTTCAAAAAGTGTGTTATGCCGCTACTTAACCAACACTTTTTGACCATTACAAGTGACGTGACATGTGAGTGCTAATGTGCCAAACAACAAGTGATATTCTATGGTGTCCGATATTAAACTTTTTGTTGTGTGCCTTACGGAGACGCAATAACCGTAAAAAATTTGCTCAAGGGGGTGCAATAACCCACCACAAACTTGATCCCTGTGTACTGCGGAATATTACCACATGTTTTACCATTTCAAGAATTCAAACAGTTCCTATTGAACTACACGTATTTGTATTACTTAAAAAGGGATTCATACAGGATTCGTTCAAAAAGATTTTTAGGGGGGGGAAATCTTGTGCTTTGGGGGTGGGAGGGGAGATCTTGGGCTTTGGAGGGGGACACTTTTACTAATTCTATTAGAGAGCACTTCAGTTTGGGGGGAGGGGGTGACGTTGGCTTGGGTGGGATCCCCTGGGATCCCCCCCCCCCCCCCCTCATAGTACATGAAATTGTTGAACCATGGCAACCTCCGGGCGTATTGTCTGATGACTGCCCCGTATTCCTCAAGTTTCGGTCCTCAACAATAATTATTTTATGTCATGGTTTGACTAATTCACATCATATTGATTGTCCGTATCTACCTGAAAATATCGGCTACCAGTATATCGGCTAAATTGCCTAACATGACGACACTATCCCTCTGTATGAATACCTTGGTTGTAAAGCATTAAAGATGCATTCTCCCTCAGTCTAATTTTTTCCATGAGGCCTAATATGCAGTATACATACATATGTAGTATAGATTTTTTTTTTAATGTAAATTTTGTCCATTCTTGAATTTTGTACATAAATTGTTCAGGTAATGCCATGATCACTAACTTTTTTCATTGGTACTTTATTTTATTTGTGTACTAGGATTGCTGTGGTCTATCTGGCAGATGAGCAAGAACAGCACATTGAAGTAAGTTATGGGCAACCATATTGGTCTCCTCATGTTGATCTTGCTCATTATTTATAGATTGGCATGAGGTGTACATCAAGAACCAGTAGTTGCACTATATAATTGCTGTCTATCCAGCAGTATTGCCAATAGTACATACATATGTTTAGTTGTGTCATGATATATTGCTAAATACCTTGCAACTCTTTCGTTCCGAACTTAATTTTTACCGTGAGGTCGTTGATTTCAGGTAACTCGAAAAGCACTTTAAAAATTTTTTTTTGTGAAAACTATTTTCGAAGCTTCTGTAATGCCTTGGGCACCTATAATCTGAATTTTGAGGTTCTAGCTCACTGTAACATTTTTTTTTTTTTAATCGTCAATGCTACTCCCGGAATGAAAGGGTTAAATAGTTTTGATCATGTCTTGCTATGTATGTTCTCCACATTTGTCACGAAAAATCCTCACTACATGTGTACATTCTTGAAGTTAATCTTGATTGAGCTCTACTTGCCACTTGCTAACATACTGCCACACATTTGCACGTAGTGTGTAGGTGTGGTTCAGTGGTGTGCTTCATTTTGAGTGTGTAGATATTTGTTTTCGAAAGTGTGATTATGGTTTGTTTGTTTAAGCCAGAAATAACACATAGAGATAAGATGGTACTTTTACGTGTTATTAAATTAATAGGAGTGTAAAAGAATGAGCTGACAATGTGTACTTTCATCGCTTTTTTGATTCTATGCACTCTGGGGCACTGGGACGGAGTTCGCTCCCCCCAATATAAGTTCAGCCCCTTATAATCAGAATACCCCCAATATTAGCCCTCTTTTGTAAAGTGTATGGTCCATAATCACATTTAATTCCATCTATTCAACTGTCAGACATGTATATGTATGAAAGATTTTTTGGAAATTCTGTGTGTGAGCAACCAAGTGATTTGTTGGCCAGACCTAATTGTTTTTCTCTCTTCACATCAAGTAAATGTCTTATTGGAATCCAATGCATTGCATAATATACAAATGCTAGTATAAATTTGTTTACGCCAAGTTATGCTGACAATAAAATGTATCACTTACTTGGTTCTTTCTCCCCCCCCCCCCCATAGTTTTCCTTTTACAAAGCACAAGCAGTTGTATATTGTGGTATGCGAAGTTCACCGTATTTAACCCCGCCCTTTGGCATTTTCCTCCCTCCTAGCCAAAATGTATGCATCAATCCTGATGATTTATTTTATAAGGGGGGTGTCAAGGGGGCTTTCACAACCCCCCCCACCCCCGGCTTGGATTTGACATATCCAGTATTTGGTATTTGGTTGTATAAACTCTATTGTTGTGGCAGCTTTACACTATTGATGGATAAATATCAAGCAGCTGAGACTAGATATTGTAAAGTAGGAAACCAGATGATGATATACTGTATATACGCTCAACTCCATATTTCACGTGACTGTCTGTGTTTGAGCCTGCATTATCTAAATGTATTCAGGGATTCATACAGGATTCGTCAAAAGAATTAATTGGGAAGGGGAAATCTTGGGCTTTGGGGGGGGGGTACTCTTAATTTTTCTATTAGAGAGCATTTCTGTTTGGGGGAGGAAATGTCTGCTTGGGGGGGGATTTCCTCTCTTCCGCCCCTCTGTATGAAACCCTGATATTTTGATTCCTGATTACAAATAACCAATATGAAACTGCATAATCTAGTATAGCAGAGCATAGCTTCCATGAGACATAGACAATTTGTCTTGCACACATATACCCCTAGCTCTACCCTGTAGCGAATGTTATCGAGCAGTTCTTTTGAATAGCACAGTATGCTTCAGCAAGGCAACTCAGGTCCACATATGTGACCGTCTACAGGAAAACAGGGCACAACGCGCGTGCGTAAATATCGAGAAAAGATCGATCGATTTCTTAAAAATGTATTGTTTCAAGCCGACGGAAGGGAACGGTTAGGTCTATTATAGTGGGAACGACTTAAGCTACGACGATAAAACTTGGAGAGCTCAATATCTGGACGCCGACAACTCTGTAAGTGCAACAAAAATTTTTTCGAAGGGTGCCGCGTTGTGCCTGGTTTTCCTGTAGACGGTCACATATGTACATATTTAGTTGATATTTAGCTATGCCTCCTAGCGTGTTTTTTTTGTTGTAGTTGTTTAGTGTTATTTTTTGTGTTTTTTTTTTTTAGAGTTCTTGTACTCAACGACAAAGTGTATATTATTATCCAAATTAGCTTTGCACATAATATGGTATTCATATGGTATTCTAGTTCTAATTGGACCGTCAGTTGCACATGCTTTGCATATCCACGTGCACATTGGGGGCATTATTTAGAATTGGTTGGCACATCGTTACAAATATTTTTGCTAGTTTTTTTTTGGTATGTTTGTTGTTGGTTTCCTTTCTTTCTTTTTCCATGATACATTCCTCAATCACATCATCCACCACTCTTGAGCATAGATCTCTCTGTCTTCAGTGATAGATGACAGAGCCCAGATAGGATTACTTTGATGCTGTGGCATACGTGCTGCTTATGGGTGCTGTCCGGAACAGTCTTAATTAGCTGTGTCAAGTTCTGTTCTATCAATCAACTTCCGCGTACAATGCAGTTGATTATCAAGTTGGAGCTTATTTTTCTGTGTTACATGAGTGTTGTCCAGTAATGTCGTCAATTGTCCCATGGCACCATGGTGGGACCATAGAAGGGTTCAATTGGATGTTCATGGCGAGCTTCAATTAGAAACTTACAGCTGGGAAACCCTATCTTGTGTTTGAATAGCTATGCTAGCCACCCTCGATATGCCCCCCTTTCCCGAACACCAAAATTATTCTATTACTAATTTATGCATCTCGCTTGTACAAGTCGAATAGACATAATGGAGTTTGAAACAAACACCATGAAAAAGTTTGTGCCATCCTTACATGCCCGTGGACATTTTTACAGCTTAGACATTTTGTACTGGATGGGAGAAGTTGTGTAGGTAGGAGAAATTTTTACTGTCGCTTTACTTAATTCTGCTGGTAAAAAAGAAATTCTGCTAGTAAGTGTATGTTATGTGTGATTTCGTTTCATACATGGGGGAGAGGGAGGCCCCCCCCCCCCCCACACACACACAAAAACACATACACAAACACACACACAAACACGCACCAAATGATAAAAAAAAACTTGTATGAAATCCTGCTAAGTGACCGCAGCAGCTGAATGCGTGACAACTCATTAAATGTGACCGTCTACAGGAAAATTGGGCACAACGCGGGCCCTATCAAAACAAATTGTGTGCACTTGCACATTCGTCCTCATCAGTACAATGAGCTCTCTGAATTTTAAAGCCGTTGCTTCAGCCGTTGTCGATATATGCACCCTAATCATTACCTTCCATAGGCTTATTTAATACATTTTTAAGAATTAAATCGATTTTTCCTGACGTTTATGCGTGCCGCGCTGTGCCCACTTTTCCTATAGACGGTCAAAAATAATTATCCAAAACAGTATGTGGCTGTTGTCATGAAATATTCATTCCAAAAATTAAAATTATATTTCCTCTGTTGGAAATACCTTCCTTGTGATTGAATTGAATAGTCAGTAGTTATTAGCTGCCCCCCCCCCCCTTCCCTCCCTCCCTCCTCCAGCCACAAACAGCATTGGACATGATTTACGGTGAAACATCACATTACAGAATTGGGGTATCCTGTACGATTGGCAATGAAATCCAGTGACGATGCCCATGAAGTTGAAGAAATGAGAAATTGAGTAGTAATGAGTAATTAAATATCAGGTGGTGTTGAATGTAAAATCGGGTATATGTTGTATGTGGCATACGACACGTATCTCTTTTTCTTTTTTTCGCCCGCCCCGCAAATTACGTAAGTTAGGGTTAGGTAAAGCGTCCACAACTCCAGTATTTTTTAACGAGGGCGGAGAATCCTGCTGCCGCAAGGATTTCTGTCCTATTTTTTTGTAAAGAGTCTGCTCACTCGCCATTTGTGCTATTTGAGCACACCACTAGTATACTCATGTTGTGAAAACAACATGTTGTGAAAACAACATCCAGTGAATGGATTGATATGTGTATGATAATGATAGTGGTACGTATATACCTCCTTAGGTAGTTTTTAACAACTTTAAATATATATATATTGCAGCCTTATTTTTTTCTTAAATATTTCCACATCACGCGAGTGTTCTGTATTCTCCCATATTGTACGCTTGTTATTGAAGTAGCACGCGCGTAGCGAGTAAATTCAAAGAAAATTGTATTGTAACCAGTTGAGAAAAAATATCAAAGCAGCAATAAATCACTTATCACACTCTCAGACTCGTGCTATAAGTGTTATATATAATGTGTGTGTGTATGTATGTTAAATGCTTGATACGGATCATGATATTCTCCCATAGCTATGGTGTGTAGCTTTTCTGATATTTCAATACTGGATATGTTTTATAAACTTGTCCGTAGGCTATTGCAATGTTTCAAGTGGGAAGCGTGCTTGGAAAAGAAAGGCAGTATACTCTTGTTGTTACGTTCTTCAAACATTCTATTAAACTACTTATTTCACTCCTTGGTCATGAAATACTGCCTGACATTTCACTCGCTAGCTGTATTGCACTCACCATTGGCTCGTGAAAATATAGCATACAAGTAAATATTCCATTCATGCAACTAATAGTAATGTGTTTATTAATAACTGGTTATATTTAATATTCATTGACTTCACACACTATGTACATATGTACAGTAATGTAATAAAGCATTTAACCCTTTACCTGTCAAAGCCGAGAATTCTCGGCGCGCAAAGTACCCGCGCTAAAAAATATTTTAAAAGACTAACGGCGTGAAGTTACGTTAGAGTATACGTATAAAAACACGCGTCTTGAGTTGCTCTACGACGTAAAATTGTTTATAAATAGCATAAAAGGATGTTACTAAGGCCTAGGTTAAAAATAAACCAGACCGTTGATTAAAAAAATAACAAAATGGCCGAACGGTTTACCGCGGTGGAATTGTTGGATATGTTGGAGAGGCTCCATCACTGAGGCTGTCCATTGAGTCATCCAGCATGGCTACATCATCAACTTCATCAGAAGTTGAGCTGCTAGTGCTTCCTTCGTAGTCAGAGGGGGCCACTACTGTCTCAGACAGAGTACCAAGGTAAGAAAACATTCTGTCATCCTCAAATCACTTTCATCGCTTCCTGAGATGTCGCAACTGTCTAAGTTGCACCACCAGTAAGTATGCTTTGTTGCTACTAACATGATTATTGTTGTTTTGTTGGCATAAGACTAGTTATGAACCAATTGTTTAGCTACACTTTTACTAAACCACTAAGTGGTTGTGGTAATTCAAATTTCGAATGCAGTTTATACTAGGCTAATTATAAGGTAAAATTATGTCATGATTTGTTGGCACTAACTTTGTTTGATTTTGACATGAGACTACTTGTGAACTAATTGTTTGGCTACATTATTGCAAAGGCACTAGCTGGGAATTCAAATTTTTAAATTTAGCTATTATTATAAAGTCAAAATATGTAATAAAATTTAGATGCTGGTGTCAATGATGGTGGTGAGTCAAGTGATGGTGCTCAGTCAAGTGATGGTGCTGAATCACATGGGGAAAGAGAGCGATCCCATTGGAGAGCAATATATGAATCTCTTAGAACATATAATCATTTTGTATTTTTTTTCTCCACGTTCTTTATGGTATTTTTTTTATGAAATCATGGTTTTCACATATTGTTCTGCTTTGATACACATTCAGTTTAATTATATAACAATTTTTCATTTTTCTATAATTGATTTAGCAAGAAAATACAAAAAAATAAAATAAATCGGTTAATTAATTTTTGTGGTTTTGTTGCTTGGCAACCTAATTAATGTGGTCAAGTGTAAAATTAACTGATAATTACAAAAATGTATGGTTGCTAGGGACTTTGACCAATATTTATTTTTTTATGAATTTTTAAATGCATTCACTGGAATCATTGGGAAAAAAATTGACAGGGAAAGGGTTAATGGCAATTGTTTAATATTGGGGTATTACAGAAATATTCAAGTAAAAATGTTCTGGGTGCAATAAATACATACATGGCATGTGAGGTCATGGTTGCCACGCTTTAATTAGTGATAGGAGTCAGGATTCATCGTTGCAAGTTGGGTTCATGGTTGCTACGCTTTAATTAGTGATAGGAATGTGTTTAAAGAGTCAGGATTCATCGTTGCAAGTTGGGGGACATGGTTGCTACGCTTTAATTAGTGATCAGAATGTGTTTAAAGAGTCAGGATTCATCGTTGCAAGTTGGGTTCATGGTTGCCAAGCTTTAATTAGTGATCGGAATGTGTTTAAAGAGTCAGGATTCATCGGTGCAAGTTGGGGGACATGGTTGCTACGCTTTAATTAGTGATCGGAATGTGTTTAAAGAGTCAGGATTCATCGGTGCAAGTTGGGGGACATGGTTGCTACGCTTTAATTAGTGATAGGAATGTGTTTAAAGAGTCAGGATTCATCTTTGCAAGTTGGGTTCATGGTTGCCAAGCTTTAATTAGTGATCGGAATGTGTTTAAAGAGTCAGGATTCATCTTTGCAAGTTGGGGGACAATGGTTGCTACGCTTTAATTAGTGATAGGAATGTGTTTAAAGAGTCAGGATTCATCGTTGCAAGTTGGGGTTCATGGTTGCTACGCTTTAATTAGTGATAGGAATGTGTTTAAAGAGTCAGGATTCATCGTTGCAAGTTGGGGTTCATGGTTGCTACGCTTTAATTAGTGATAGGAATGTGTTTAAAGAGTCAGGATTCATCGTTGCAAGTTGGGGGACATGGTTGCTACGCTTTAATTAGTGATAGGAACGTGTTTTAAAGAGTCAGGATTCATCTTTGCAAGTTGGGGGACATGGTTGCTACGCTTAATTAGTGATAGGAATGTGTTTAAAGAGTCAGGATTCATCGTTGCAAGTTGGGGTTCATGGTTGCTACGCTTTAATTAGTGATAGGAACGTGTTTTAAAGAGTCAGGATTCATCTTTGCAAGTTGGGGTTCATGGTTGGTGGGGGGAACATGGTTACCGCATTTCATACAGCAAGTCCAGCTTGAAGTGGAGGATCATGGTTACTTTCTCACTCTTCTGCATTCATGTTATCTTTGTGTTTTAAAAAACATAGCTTCAACATCAACTGATGAAGAACTTGTGAGTCCAAAAACTTTTGGAACATATAGTCCTCATTTTTTATACTACAATAAGTTATTGAAGTTGTGAGAATATTTTGATCGCTCTTATTCACTACTGTATCTTTAAAACACATGAGTATCAACCAGTAGGCATGTTTTAAAATAAAAACAAACAGAAAAAAATCAGAACTTATGTAGTGGTATCCAGAATAATAAAATCTTGTTAAATGTCTGTTAGTAGTCATTGTGATTTACAAATTGATGTAGTATATGAATTGGGTAATTAAAATTGTTTTTTTTTTTAATTTTCCTCTTCCACACGTAATGTTACATTAGCTTAGTCTAGATGCTATGTTTATGATTACATGAGAATCTTTTAATTTTGTTATACTCAACATAAGTATCATTATTCCAACTTTGCCTAGCAACTAACATATTTAAGATTGTGTCAAAGAGTGTACGTGTATACTTATGCCATGTTGTATCACCCAATATCTGATTGGAAGATACCACATACAAATGTAAAAATCATCAAACTTCAAGAATATAATTTTAAAAAATTACCAGCCACTAAGTCCAATGTATATGATCAGAAACAGTCAATATCGTAAAACAGCGACAATCATAAAATAAAATGTTAGTTTATGTTTCCCTTATAAGATTCGTCTTCACTGATGTTTACGCTCTCATAAAACTTGCAAACTTGTATCAACAAATCCTGCAAGTACAAAGTAAAGAGAGAAAGAGAGGGAGAATACACAAATATTAAATATCACAATTTCTTCCAATTTAAGGTGAAGCTTTCATTCCCAATTTGTTTGTAAATACCCTTTGCACATTTAAGAACAGTTTACTAAGGCGTTGAAGGCAAGATCTTTCAACAATAGTTTTTGAGTGAGTGAGTGAGTGAGTGAGTGTGAGTGAGTGAGTGAGTGAGTGAGTGTGTGTGTGTGTGTGTGTGTGTGTGTGTGTGTGTGTGTGTGGTGTGGCTGTGTGGTGTAGTGGTTGTGTCCTGGGCTCAGGGCCCATGGTCCTGAGTTCAAGCCCAACTCAGGCATTTTTTTCATCTGATTTCCATCTGCCTCCCACCAGTCCACCCAGCTGTGATTGGGTACCTGGCATTTGCTGGGGTGCAAATTCAAGGCCCTTTCTCATGAAACAGCAATGGTCCAGGTGGGACTTCCGGTGAAACAGCAATGGTCCAGGTGGGACTTCCGGTGCCCACACCACTTGCTGTGAGGAAAGGTCTGTTCTCCTGCGAGAGCATTATTGATGAGCTGATAAATGCATGGGCAAAGGTTTTTGTTTTTTTTTGCTTACTTGTTCATGAGCAAGGAACCTATTCCTCAATCTTCCCAATAGCTTCATGGCAGGCTGGAACTACTCACTTCAATCCCTCGCTTCTGCTGGACGTCTGACCAATATATACTTCACCACAGCACATTACCTTCCTATTATATAAAACAGTAACACGTGATGCTATCAAGATCTTTGTTTAGTAAAAGGTACATAGCTTTCAAATGCATCACCCATTTCCTTCCCCATTCCCTACTTAATAACTTAAACACGGTGTCAAAACATGATATGTGACCGTCTACAGGAAAATTGGGCACAACGCAGCCCCCGCAAAAAAAATTTTTTTTAAAACTTACAAGCTGCTGGTACCCAGATATTGAGCTCTCCAAGTTTTATCGCCATAGCTGATCCCTAACCGTTCCCTTCCGTAGGCTAATTTAATACATGTTTAAGAATTCAAATGACTTTTCCTGACGTTTACGCGCACTGCGTTGTGCCCGATTCGCATTGTGCCCGATTTTCCCGTAGACGGTTACAAATAATCTTTTTTTTTTGTCAAATCTATAAAATTGGTTTGAAGGTAAAGTATTTTCCTAAACCCCACTTTAATGTACACTTCCTTATTTGATGAATTAATTGGACGAAATAGGCAATGTCACATGCAGACACCGCGTGTGTGCGCGCACACACACACACAACCCACAAACACACACACAACCCACAAACACACACATTATGCCCATACACCACACATGCACAGCATACAAACAGAATATACTAGGGCTGCGCCCAACAGCGCAGTTTGGCGAGCGAGATATTGCCACCATCTAAAATTTCTTTGTACAGTATAGTGTCAATAGCTCGCTAGCCACACTGAGCTGTTGGGCGCACCCCTAGTTCATACATGACTAAGTCACCCACAAGCAATCAAAAAGATCATGTAAGGCAATCAAGCGATACTTACCAGTTAAATTGACTTAGTTAATCAGACCACAGAGAAAAATCAATTACTTGACCAGAATACTCCTGCAGCATACATATAGTCAACACTTCCCTGCTTACAGGTAGTTATGCAGTAACAATGAACTTTAAAGGCACACTCACTGGGACACTATCTCTCTCATCAATAAAAATGCTAGGCTGGAATCTATCAGCACTAAAAATTTTAAGTACTTAACTTTCCTGTATCTTAGTATCTGCTTAGAATGTTCCTCCTTGCCGTCGAAGTCCAGAAAAAGCTGAATAAAGTTGAAAGTAACTTTTCGAAAAATGGTATCGATCGTCATTGACTCCTCCCAATTAACGTACACAGACCCCGCCCACTTACTCTGTAGTAGCGACGTACCACAGGCCACTACCACTATTGTATAGCAATACAACCCACACACTTTACTTCACACCTGATAAAACTAGAAATAACAAGAACTCATTAACCCAAAAGAAGGCATAGATATATACGTAGGTATAAATTATTTGAAAAAAGTAGCAAAAACAAATGAAAAACAACATAACAAACACACACACAAACAACTCTATCACTCCCCCCCCCCCATCAACTAAAAAGCCAAAGCAAGCCTACATGGGTGGTGGAGACCACATGACCACTGCCTACGTGGCTGGTGTGGACCACATGACCACTACTTGGTGGGAACAACATCCTAAAGAAAGAGTAGCCAACTGTCTAGCTATTCTAAAGGAAATTTCCAACTTGTTACACACTAGTACACTCCAATATTACCTTCATGGTAAAAAAAATAAAATAATAAAATAAAAAGAATATAAAAAAGAATAATTATAGGGTAGATTTTGCCATAGCCAAATTGTTCAAATACCTTCCATCACATAGTAACATATTACCTGACTAGCAGCTACTACAAGAAAGTTGAGCTGTTTATATATATGGAAGCTGAAAGTATGATTTTTGAAACTTCAGAGTATCTTTCAGCTTTTCACCCAATTGGTGGCTAAATTAGACAATATAATTTTCTCTGGTATGGGGCAAATACCTCCAAGTGCCAGATCTAAATTGTCCTCTATCAACTTATTGGCAATCACCAAAGAAAAACATCTAAAGAAGTATGGAATGGACACTATTTTAAAACCGATAGTGAATGACTTGAAAAGACTGGTAAGTATTTGTTGGTCAGACACCTCAACAAAAATAAACACAACTAATTATCATATGTTAGGAACTGGGGCTTACATTTAACATAAAGGGGGAAATGAAGAAGTACCATGGCACACTATGTGCTGTGTCAGCAGACAACTTGGCAAGTCTCGCCATGAGCTGCACAGATGTGGCTAATGGCAAGAATTCTCCCTATTGTGATCGGTGATCTTGTCCCAGAGAGAGATCCTTACTGGGAGAACTACTTGATCATGATGAGAATTGCAGACCTCTTGTTCACCAACAAACTATATGAAGATGGTGTTGGCTACATGGCTCACTTGATCCAAGTACACCATACCAATTTCAAGCACTTGTATCCTGGAGCGTCAATAATACCAAAAATGCACTTCATGCTACACATGCCAAGATTAACTCTTCAGTAAGTTAACCCATTTGCTTTAATGTATGCATACAAGTAAGGGTTTAAACATATCTCCTTGTTTTAATTTAATTTATTCAATTGTACTAGCTGGCATCTATACAGTAGAACCTCAGAGTTAAGAACTTCAGAATTACGGAAGACTCAGTAACTAAACACCTTAGTGTGCCTTTTATTAGTAGTAAATTATCACATTACTAATGACTACTTAGTAGTCTCATACATAGATAGAAAATTCTGAGTTACAGAAAGCCTGGTTTCTCAAGGTGCTTGTAACTCTGACGTCTTATTGTAATTATTTCTGCATTTGCAATATGACACAATATTGAACAAAACTATGGAAGATATTTATTAACCCTCAGCGTATGTACATGTACACGAGGTCTATGTAACGCACTTTGTCATTCATTTGTCTGTTCTCTGTATCTCCAGGGACGGATCTCAAATAATGACATTACAACCTAGACAAATAAATATGAACTTTAAATAAAGAATGATTTCAAACTATGCCCACAAAGGCCTTTGGTATCAAAGGAAATAGAAGATTTTGAGCTTTGTGAGTAGTCACAATGTGCTAGTGAGATTCTTCTAAGTTAACTATCACAACCATTTAGCTACATATGCGTGTACATTCAGCAAATTTGCAACAATCTGTATCACTTTGTAACTACAGAATTTGAACAAGTGGGAGTAGCAAGCCAGTTATGATGTATACAGTGCTTCCTCGATAATCCGTACTTTAATTATCCGAACCTGCTGCATAGCACTGGCTCTAGATGTGTAAGCGCTGAGAGGTTTACCTTAATTATACGTGAAAAAATAAATTAGTCAAATACCAATTAAATTGACTCATGTGACATTACAGGTACGGAGGCCAAACATGCTTACTTCAACAGTCTAGCCCACACCTTGGGAAACTTCACCAATATTCCACTTTCATTGGCAACCAGGCACCAGCAGCATCAGTGCTACCTGCAAAATAAAGCAAACAGAGCAGGAGTTGAAACTGGACCAGGTATATAATATCATCAATAAGAAATGAAATTGAGACAAATAGTTTGGATTACTAGAGTAATGAAATAAAAAAGGAAGGAACCCTTTGTGTTAGGCATCATAGCTTCCTTCTCCTTTGGAACTTTAAATTAATTTATTTCTTTATAGTTTTAGGCATTTTTTAAAGCCTCTATTAGCCAATACTCTTGGCACAAATGACAAGCACAATTTTTAATCTAGTTATGTTTCTGTTAACATTACCCCTTGAATAGCTTTATCTTCTGTCTTAGCCAACAAATCCTGGAAACAGGGAAAACTAAAGCCATTGTGCACAGTCCCCATGCAAGCATATTTGAGAACAAGTCACTGCATAGTTGATTTTTAAATTATGATAATGTATGTATACATGCAGTAACCTCTGTATCAACTGTGGAAGTGAGCGACATGGCCCCAACAATAACAGCAGAATATGAGTAAGTATAAATATGCATACCTTAACTGAATCATTTTTATTGTAGTTTAAAATTCCAGGACCAAATGGGTAAAGGTGGAAGGGCAAATTTACAAGCCAAGGTCTTGTGTGGCACTGATGAGGATGCTTTTGAGGTACTTGAAATATCTGCCATCTATATCAACAAAGAAGAGGTTATCTTCAAAGGAATTCACTACATACAATAGACACTACCGTGCCCACATTCTTTCTACAACTAATCAAGTCAAGTATATTTCTTACAATGCATTACTTCACTACATTCCTCTACATCCTCGAATCACAAGAGTTTTACCAGAATTCAAAGTTGTAATTTTACCGTTTTATATACCTCATTGACTTTATTTTTTTTACTATGTGTTAGTTTTAAGAAGTTGTGTTTGTTCCTTCATTTCAACCTTTCCACTTTAATGAAACATTTTTACCTTTCATAGCTTAAACTCATATAGCTGTTTTTAGTTAGGGCACTTATTGTAAACATGGTGTGGATCGACTTGAAAGGATAGTGAGCTACGTATAATGGAGGATTCTCTTTGCGCAACTACTTTATTTTAATTTGAATAGGAGCTAGAGGTCAAAGGGCATGCAAGGGATTCTTCCTTTTATACCCGGACCTCCGAAAGGAGTTCAGAATGTAGTACACGAGGCCACAGATTTCGCGTACAGAGAATAACATTGAATTATAAAAGCGACCTCTACGTTTAACAGGTCACTTGAATCCATAATAATAAAAATGACAATCACCAGGACTATGATATGACAATTAACAGGTGAATGACATTGCCAGTAAGATTAAGTTAAATCTTGCAGCTTAAACTAAACTGGTCATTAGATAAAATACTCTATAGAATTTGATAAATATACTGATGACTCATGTAGAGATCTGGCCAACAAATACACATCCATAAAGCCAGTAAGTAGCTTCTTACCCAGTAGGAGGAGCTCATGACAACAGAATGAGACGTGAAATTCGTTGCTTATTATCCATACTGAATTAAACTCCTACATCACAAATAGTAAATATTCAATAACTATTGGTAAGCTTAGCAAAAAAGTCAAGTATCAATACTGCTCCAGCAATGAAACTGGTAGATGTAAATGTTATCTTCATAAGGAGTAGCTAAATATGCAGGAACACAAAGCCAACCAGAACCTCAGGTACGCCTAATGGTTATCATCACATATGCTTGAGGCTTGTGAGCAGACAAGAAATTAGTAAATCAACACTGGTGGACATTACAGATAAATGGAAGTGATAAAAGCATAAACCACTGCCTCAAATCTCTCTGCAAAAGGCTTAGGTAGTCCAACACAAGATTTTCAATAGAACACTCACAACACCACTGAACTGATTCATGTGCCTTTACCATGTGACAACAGTCAATAATCCTGAACAGTCTAATACCAGGCAACTGATACACATGATGCCATATGTAATAACCAAGTCAAGCCTTCACCTGTACCATATCTATAATGACTTAGCTATAATAAAACCAACAACCTATTTCATTTTAAGGCCATATAAACACAATGTGTCTCCTGTTATTCCTCTCACCCTACATATTAGCAACTCAAAGGTCACACAGATGTCACGTAATCAGTTATGCACTGGTCATGATCATAAAATCTTCAAACATAACTACCGAAACTAAAACAAAGGGACCACATATCTTCCCAATTGAGGCTTACGTCTTACTTATAGGGCTTACAAGTAGTCTCTAGCGTGAGTATGTGCACACACATACCCTATGCTACCTCCTCAGAAAATAATGATAAACTCATTTCCCAAAATCTGGTCCATCTACCCATTAGCACATGGCAGTACAGCTGGGAGATATACCGATATTACCATTGCACTTTGACAAAAGCCCTATATCGTAGAGACAATAATTCAATTGTAGTCACACAGTATTACCAGTTTCTCACCAAACGTTAACTTCCCCTATAAAGTAAACTACATCAATGTCTGCAAGAAATTATTTGCTCACATGATTATGATGTAACGCTAGGGGGCGTTGCCACAAAAGCTGGTACCTACGCAGAGCTGAAGCTTCGCATTTTCTCAAGAATCAGCCCGAAATAAAATAAAAAAAGCATAATAAAAGGTCTTAAATTTAAATCGTCATTGTGAGTAAGTTCATACCTAAATCAACAGTTAATTGTCAGTAATCTCCAAAATCAGAGCATGACAGACCGACCGACAGACAGACCGACAGACAGGATGACTACTATATTCCTCTCATGCATGAGCGCTGAGGGTTAATCACCATCATTTGCAGACCAACACAACCCACATACCCTATTATATACATTACACACACAGCTCAATGTCCTTATAGACCACAATTCATTGTAATTAAATGCATTATATAGCAGACTGAAATTTAAACCTTTGTGGGTCATGATCATTGATCATACTTGTGTGTAAAATATAGCCTCAAATAAATCACATACATACCTAGGTACACCTCCTGACACATCTCACTTCAATGAATTGAATTGTGTAGTGGAGAAAATGTAGTTACTGTATCAACTTCACAAAAAAAAAATTACAGCTGCTCACGGTTTCCAAGCCACCACATCTAACCACATACACCATATACAGCTCAGACTGAACTCTGTAACACACAATGCATGCACACACTGCATGCAACTATTGAAGGTGTAAAAACATTAGTGTACCAAACAAATAATAATAAAACATAACTTGACAACAGACCTCCTCCTCATTTATGGAATGAAGTCTTAGTTTATTTTTAGGCCAAACAAACTAAATACCTTGTTTCTCATCTGCACCTTCCTGGGTGATACAGCCACTTCAAAATGTATTATGCAGGTCACGCCCACTGCTTTAACTCTACTTGTTATATACCATTTCAATATTTTTCTAGGTCAACTACATATCCCAATTTCCAATATAGTTGATGAGAAACAAGAAATGTGGTTTCAATTCACACTATAATTTATACACCACTAGGTCAGCTATACATTGCACAAATGATGAAGACATGCTGTGTTCAACCACTCATTTGTGACAGCAGCAAAGATTTCCCTCTCTCAAGATAAAGCATCTTTAAAGTGTTCTGATAAACCTGTCAGCATTCAGTTGATTATTATAAATATTCATGCAAATGTCTCCTCTTGGGACTTATGGGCTGAGCTGCAAGTTCAGTATGCAGACATTCTAAATAAGCTGTTAAATGAGATCATCCACCCCACTTTGTCAGCAGCAAAAGTCCCCTCCAGATTGAAATCTCCTGGCTTTTCCAGATCCGATGGTAACTGACCGGATTGCATGACTTTAGTGCCATGGAATGCTGGAAAACCTTTTATATAGGATGATTCCACCTGTCCAGACACTCTTACAAGAGTCATGTCACCAGATAAGCATGTTGTGTGGCTGCTTTTGCATAAGACAAGAAAGTCCGGGGGAAAAAACACTAGGCAGATGTGTCTCTGGCAACTAGTGAACTATGTGGTACTAGCTACCTCCTCCAGAAACTCTCAGTGGCAGTTCAGCTGGGAATGCCACAGCCACTTTGGGTTGTGCCTATCAATCCTTGGATTTTTAATAATTTTAAATGGTTATTATTATTATTATTATTATTATTATTATTATCATTGATAATTGTTACTAATGTTAGCTTCTTAAATAAAGTCAAGAGTTCGTTCAATATAGTTTTTAGTGATTGATATAGCGAAAGTTTTATAACTCTACTGCATGCTTGAAGTGATCGTGAGTTCAACTAAAACATCTGCTACTCACATGACAAGCAGTACTTTTAATGCATTGCCTAAGATGATCATGACTCCTAAAGAAAGATAAGTATATTAATAATGGATACATTCATGTGTATTAGCCGTTGTTCAGAGTCAGGTCATTTTTTCTTGAATCACATGCCCGGTTATGAAATTCTAACCATTATAAGGCGGTATAACGACAGTATATTATTCATACATCTCATTCCAAGAGATCAGTATTATAACTTAATAAATTTCTCGCCTGCATGTATGTTACAACTGAATTGTAAATGAGTTGGTAAGTTAGTGTTTCCAATAAAGTAAAGGAATCTAGGAGTTGAACTATTCAAAACCTATAATGGTCCCCTCACTGGTCGCAGCATAGAGTATGTTATTATTACTAGAATTTCGCTGGGGTTTCACTTCAGTGCTCTTCTTTACAGCTGATAAAGTTATAGCAACCGCCATAGTGTATCAAAGTCTCAGTATAGTAGAAATCAAATTAATGACATGAAACCAAATTGATGATTGTGAGAATGTGAGTTCAAGAAGAAGTGTACAAATAAAGTGGGATATGATAGAATGCATGACAACAGGTGTAAATTAACAAATTAAGCTGGAATGTTCATAGCGTCTTTTCCAGTCATCGTGAGGGGGAGGGAGGGGGCAATTCATCCTTGGTCTGGAAGATCCGTTAGCAAGAGTTGCTTTTTATGGGCGCATGTACATCTAGTTGAGCAGTAGCCTTCCTCCTCTGCTCTTCCTTCTCCAGCCCTCTTTTTGCCTTGTTCTCCAGTCCTGCTATTAACTTTCCCCTCCAGCTACTCCTGTCCTGTGCGGTCACATACCATGTCTACTCTCTCTATTCAAATCGCGTCCTGTCCCTCCATCATCTTGGACCATGAGCTTGCTTTTGCACCAGCAACCCTTGGAGATTCCCTTTTTGTCCACACATACACAACAAACACACACAGAATAAAAAATATGTACATGTATATATTATACCATTTTTGGTGGATCATAAATGTTTGACATCACAACTATGAATACTCAGATATGCACTAGAGCACTTGATAAACTAAAAATATCCATCTATTAATATATAGAATAAAGGTGACCTTTGATCATTGAGACCACCTACCTTGACATGAGATTGACAGTTCGATTGAAACCAAGCAAGGTTTTGGTTATTTAACAGGTGAGCACCGGTTGTGAGTGCTACAGCTTTTTTTTTTTTTTAAAGTATGCTACAGTTGATACACAATAACTCAGCAGATGCAATTAACAGTGGACTGATAGGAACGGGTTACAAAAAAATTAGTAAAGATTGCCACATTAACCTACAAAATAATATGTTAGTAAAGGTGTAATTGTATACACTCATTTCATGACTACAACTGTGTACCTTTACCACAACCATTAGTCTTGCCTTAGTTGAAACACAATAGAAATAATATTTCACAGAAAACACACACATTATGCCCATGCAATGTGTTTAAAAGGATCTCTGCATGAGGTGGAATAGCTGTGGTGAAGAGTTGCCAATGATTGCGTACGTGTCATATAATCGTCAATAGCAGTCTTAATTGAGTGAAAGACTCTCTGCATGTTGATTCCAAAATCACTGCTGCCTAACTCTCAGCTATTTGGCTCAGGCAGTAACAACAGACACAAAATCCAAACTGCAATAGTGCTGCGAGTAAACAGTGATTTGGAAAATCACAGTGGTTATTTTCAAGAATACTTATTAGGGCAAAATTTTAAGAATTTGATTCATAAAATTCAAGTTTTGCAAAAAAAAGTTGTCCTCAAACTTACGCACATACAATACACACACATATAATAATTGTTACACGAGTCAAGTGTGATGTGGTGAGACATTTCATGAGCAGGCTGACTTATTTTCATGAGCCAAAGATGAGCGAAAATAAAGCCTGAGAATGAATTATCTTGCTACACCTGTGTATACTCTATGCTTGATATGTATATATCTTCACTACAAACCAAGCTTGTAAAGTTGGCAGTGTTAGTTCAAAAGGGGCTCTTCCACACTCTTAGCTAATGTATAGCGGCTGCTTTGATCTGGATAGATAGTCCTTGTAGAGAAAGATAGCTGGGGAACTAGTAAGATTGGCGATTGCTACTACCAGTGTATTTGAAGGTAATGAGCTTGTGCAATGCAGCGTGTGATATCGTGAAATATGTCATGGGTCATAAACTTGAAAATACTATTGTGAAGATATCGAGCATATAATATAATATTACGGACAATTAAATGAATGCTTTCATTTTACCCTGCTGCGCTAGTGTGCGGTTAATAAAAAATAAGTATAATATGAATGTATGTGTGTATGCAGTGTGGATGATAACTATACATCAATGCTCAGACAAACGTCAGAACAATTTAAGCTTGGTCTGATATTAAAAAATCTGGTATGACAACTGTTACTATATTTTCATTGCTTTACAGACTGTGGTAGGACATGTAGTACATATTTGTATTGCTTTATAAGCTTCAAAATGAGTAAAATTAATTCATATTATTGATCAACCATATTTAAAGAATTGATTGTTATTTAATCATTAATTGTGTCAATAGTTCTGTGAAAAAGTATATTGTCTTGTTCATGGCCTTGGCTTGTTGTGAGTGCAGTAGGTCACTGAGAGTTAATGCTGAAGTGTACTGTTGGGCTATGTTACCAAGTGTAGGATATTCAATTAGTGAACATGGACACTGGATCTAACTATAATTGTGACCGTCTATAGGAAAACCGGGCACAACGCGGCGTGCGTAAATATCGAGAAAAGATCGATCAATTTCTTAAAAATGTATTGTTTCAAGCCGACGGAAGGGAACGGTTAGGTCTATTATAGTGGGAACGACTTAAGCTACGACGATAAAACTTGGAGAGCTCAATATCTGGACGCCGACAACTCTGTAAGTGCAAAAAATTTTTTCGAAAAGTGCCACGTTGTGCCCGGTTTTCCTGTAGACGGTCACAATTTAGAACTGAGTTTGAGTGAGGTGCATCAATGTAATGGGGAAAATAAATCTGGAATAAAGCAAAAAAGAAAATAAAAAATTATAAACTAAAACTAGAAGCAAGAGTGCAAAGAAAAAGGGAAGAAAGAAAAGAAGAATGCCCAGTTAAAAAAAAAAGAAAAAAAAAAAAGAAAGAAAAAAAAAGAAAAAAGAAAAAAAAAGTGTCCATGTAAAAAAAGCGTCCATGTCAGTTGAACCATAACTGTTCGCATTGAACTTTGAAGGAACGGCAAAGGAGGCTAAACTGCTAACTGATAAGCCAGAAAAGCACACCCACAAAACGCATGATTATAACCAGATCTGATCTTTTTGGCCAGCTAACTAGCCGACCAGTTATTGTTTTGGTTGGATATCAAGCACTCTTGGGCAGCAAATATCCAATGGCCAACTGTAATAATCCACTCTGAGTATGTATAATGACCAGTGAAATGCATACGACTTTTAGCCCAGTTTCCCCAAAAACCAATCATAATGTACTTTAGTTGGTCATCTGATGCTTAATGTTTTAGTTGTCAAAATATGTATTTCATAAAGCAACGTAAACTTCCCAGTACAACATTGTGATGCCTATTTCTTCAATCTTTGGAAGGCCACTGTCTTTGAGATCTGTTGTTGTGTGACAGAAAGACTAATAGACAGACTAACAGACAAATTGAGTACTGCAATCCTACCATGCATGTGCGCCAAGGGTTAAAAACTAGATGGGATGAGCTGAGTGCTAGACCAGTTTAGCAAACATGGGCATTATATATACTTACGTATGGGTGTGGCTATCCACATATAAGTTGTACAATGGAGGAAATGATACTTTTGTGCACCACATGAACACTATCAAACACATGCACACACACCACCTAGGTGATACAGGAAGCCCATTACAGCACAAAATGGGTATACACGTTGACAGTATACTCATCACACATGTATGTGCAGATGTGTGTGTGCGTGTATATGTACACAAGATTTCATATTCTGAATGTGTAAAGAATTAGCTATAAAAATCCAATTTTTTAAACTAAGTTTCACTCTATATAACGTCAAGTGCATATATTGTGCACTAAATAGAATTGAACAGCCCGTAGTGCATAATTACTTAAAAATCTATTGCAATTACATCTTTACTAGAATGCATTGTACTAAATCATAATATTACAACAGTAATGAGTACCAACAGGTCGTGAATGCCAGCAGAGACTGACACGTTCAATTGGTTATAGAGTACGCATCACAAAGACACACATGGAGACAGTGTGTGGTGTTATAAGATAAAAGTGGGCAGAGACAAGTATACTCAGGGTGTAATATGTATGCACTCATAAAATGATTACAGGACTATAATATTAGCCAAATGACGGCGAGTTACTTGAGTCACATATCACAGGGGAGTCGGAACAGGTACGGCAATGGCCTCACCAATATTTTAACAAAAGGGGGCATGTCAGCCATTTTTCACTTATAGCGAAACATGTCCCCAACTACGCCCCTTAATACACGACCTCCTCGTTTAAGACTTATAGTGACTCATAAGACATGGACAGCCACACTACTTCTAGACAAAAGTTAACTCTAATGTACTTTGACACTCTCGTATTTTCGAGTTAACTCAGCGTTCGACCCCGTCCCAAACATCACTAAACAGTATCATCCGGTTTAACGATCATTACCCGTATCACCCTAGAAATTGAATTGTTTACTGACACTTTGAATTTCTTTGTGGGTGCAGTTTAAACTAAAAAAACTTACTGGAGTTCCATTTCTATCGAGTTAGTTGCGGTGGTAAGTTAATACGCTATTTGTCATAGTTATAAGCCCTACGCAACAGTATTTACTTGAATATTCATTGTCAACTAGACTTACCATGAAGGTAAGTCTTGCGTACGTATGTTCAGTTATGTGAAAAAGTATTGTGCGTTACAACAATTACTAAGAATATCCCAAAGAAAAAGTTTAAAGAACGTGACTTGTTTTTTGTTTCAATTCAAATAGTTTCGGGGAGTGGTTACTATGGCATTGAATGCCTTTACCGTATAATACATGATTTAAAAACTCCACTTTTTTTAGTAGCTTGAATATTAGAAGTTAAAACCTAACGTCTAACACTCCAGTGTAGTATTAGGCTCGCTCGCCATATGTGCTCAAGCACATCACTAGTTACATTTTTCATGTTACCAAACTGGTCATCATAAACTTGGCAGTGAAAGGGTTAATGAATCTTACATTATCTGGAAATCACAGGACCATAGAAACACTTGACTCCAGCCCCTGTGTAACAAATGACAAACTATCATGTGAACCATTACTTTTCTTCTTTCACTTTCACTAATTTCATTACTGTAGCTATGTGTGTGCGTGTGTGAGACCAGGTGATTGTGCATGGCTATCGTCAGGTCATTGACCAAATGATCCGGGAACTCTTCACCTTTCATTTGAATTCAATACTTTACAAATGAAGAGTTGAATCAATATAATGTGTGTGTATGTGTGTGTGTGTGTGTGTGTGTGTGTGTGTGTGTGTGTGTGTGTGTGTCCGGCCACACATACAAATGGTTTCAAAGGATTATTCTGTTAGTAAATGAAGTGACAAGAGTTCTAAAAGTTCAGACTCTAAGTCACTCCCTATATATTTCAGGTTGTCTAAGTGTGCATTAAATGGAAATATTCACAAGTCAATTAAAATGAGTAATAAATATAGTAAATAAAAAAATAATTTCACAAAGCCTCTTTCTTGTTAGTAGAGTTAAGAAGTCATTCCAGAGTTCCTCACCTCTAGTTGTATTGAAGTCCAGGAGTCATCACGTGTACACCAGTGGAGTAGTCACTGCACTATTACACCTGCCACTTCACACTCCTACATTGAAAGTGTATGTCTCAAGTAAAACTAGCTCAACATAATTCAAGATTCTCGGATTTGTGTTTTCGTGCTTGTAATTCTAACACATGTAGACATTTTTTTTAGAGAAACAGGCTAGTTTAGCACAGTAGAAATTGTTAAAATTTACACCTTCCAAATTATATTATATTATATTAACTACCACAAAACTTTATGAAAAATTGGGGCAAATGTCTCCACCAAAGTCAAACTAATATCTGGGATGTGTGTGTGTGTGTGTGTGTGTGCATATGTGGATGATGGGAGGAGGGGAGCAAAGGGAAGCAAAGTACTTCCCTGTCTAACTCAAGTGCAGTGGAGCCTCCCTATTCCAAATAATCTTCCATGCCCCTGGACACCAAAAAAAAAAAAAAAAAACCACAAAAGTTTATCAATTGATGAAATCATGAAGAAAGCATTTTATCCAATAAGACCACATTTATCATTTCCTTAGCCCCAAAAGATATTACTGCTCAGTGTCATAATTTAGCAGCACAATAGATAATACAAGCTAAGCATCCCCAATGCACTTTCCACTGCCTGCCTTACGCTGCTCATTTGGAAAGTTGTTTATTACAAATGACGCCGATTAAATTAGACTAAGATTTAGGTTAGCCATTGTACATTGCTTTAAATTCACCAGAACAGTTATCTAATGATGACTAATTGACATTTGGGGAAAAAAAAATCACATCTCAATGTATTCTATTTTTTCCCCTTGTAAATATTAATTTTAGGATGTCTTTAATCCCTAATAGGTGGGGGAAGGGCGGCAAACTAGATTTAAGGAGATGTACAAGCCCCCATCCCTCCGCTCCCTGAAAACAACAACACTGGTTTTACACAAGATAGAGCAATACCATATAACTGTGGTTAGGAAGCAAACCGATGGGTCCAGCCACTAGTACTACGGCTTCAAGCCATGAAAGCCGAAACATCATTGCTAAAGTTAGTACAGCTAGCAACTGTCTTAGAGAGAATCATTCCTGGCATCACGTGATAAAATGCAGAGCAGTGGTAGAATATGAGAATGAAGTTAAAAGTCATGCAAACACACACACACACACACACATACAAAGCTCAACCGTGGTATTATATGCAATAATTGGCAGCGAGCGAGAGACTATCAGGGACAACTACCATGATACTACAATGTTAATCTTGTGTTAGTATATCCAGAGAACACGTGCATGTGAGAGTGTTGTGTGTTACATGTGCTGACTAGCTAAGAACAAACAATAAATATACATTTGCTGCTTTTTGTGTTAAGCTTCTTAGGTTCCTTCCTGTTTCTTTTGTTAGTAAGCAAGCCATATACAGAGTTAGGATGTATACAGCGCAATAATTCCTTGGAAAAGCTTGTTTTGCTTGTACGCTAATTTAAAAAAGTTGGCCGTGTAAATTGTTCAAACAAATTGTGCATGATGATTTTATAAAGATGAATTTTACCCTTTGACCTTATATGTCAATTTTTTTTTACTGAAGCACATCACAAGTATAATGCCTTTTCCCCCAGCAGAAGGAAGGGTGTGTATGGTCTGTGAAATTACACCACCTCTTCACTACCGTACAAAAAACATTGTGTACTGGCTATAAATTATATAATACAGATAAGCTTTAAATAAGAATAATAAACAAAACAAAAACACAACAAATGAAGCAGCAAAGGTGCGAACCCTCAGTGCTATTAAACATTACCTAGCTATTATAATAATATAATCTCCTTCAAAAAGAACAAAGCAATCTGTTAGCTATTTTAATGAGGCATCAATATAGCTCAAGCAATGAAAACAGTACATGGAAATGCTGTCTTCATAAGAGAAGCTAAACTAGCCAGAAACACTCACTGCTATAATTTTTCAATGTGAACTTCACTTCATTCAAATCCATCGGTTAACTTCCCTGAGCATAAAGCAAACTACACTGCGGGCTGCAAGAAGTCAAGTGATTATGACGTGACGCTAGGGGGAGTTACCCAGCTGGTATCAATGTGGAGCTGAAAGCTTCACGTTTTATCAACAATGAGCCCCAAATTAAAAAAAAGTAGCACAATAAAAGGACCTAAATCTTCTTTCTGAATAAGTTCATACCTAAATCACAGTTAATTGTCAGTAATCTCCAAAACCAGAGCATGACAGACAGACTGACAGGGAAACTACTACAAACCTCTTGCGCATGCGCGCTTAGGGTTAACAAACAAACAAAAAAACAACAACAACAACCAACCAACATTGTCTGTTGAAAAAAATTAGCAAATTAACTGTCTACCAGTCCCAAATCCACATCGTGACTTATAAGACCTGCAACTACCTCTATGAGGTCATAAGACTTGCATTTGGTAATGGTCATCAATACTATACTGTATCATGCCAAGTTGCTTATGACCTTAGTGGTTGTCATAGCTCCTATGACTTGTCCTAGTCTTATTCTATGAACTGCATGTGAAAAATGGCCATTTTTCTTCCATCACTGCACATCTGAATACTGGAAGCCAATATATTTGGCCAACGGAAGAAAATTATTGTTCCCTATTCTCACAACATCAGCTGACAAATGCACAAATGCTTCATAGTGACATTAGAAATTGGGGAAAGAACATACTCTTACTTCAGAAAAAGCATATGATGACTAAGCTATCAGGGTGTCATACTGGATTCTGCGCTGGGGGTGGGAAACACTGGTGTACTTGGCCAGTCTCATTTTGGAAACCCATACTGCTTTGATGGACATATCTATGTGAAAGTGTATATACATTATACTGACCTGTGCTTTGTAACATAATTCAAGCTTATAGCTATTGTAGCTACTTACTAAATTAAAATTCTAGGAGAACTAAGGCTTGGAAGAGATGGGGGATTTCAGGGTGCCCCTACCACCTTGGCACGAAACCTGGTTATACAAGCTAATATGACACTGTGCTTCTGAAGCTGTGATATTAGCACTTGTACGCTTAGAGAACTGACAAATTTACTGACATTGCCTCAGAGATACATAATAAAAACGGATAATCACTTAATAAACTGTTTAAACCATAATTATTAAGCAATGGGCAATCTGAAAAAGTCCTTCAACAACAGCTCAATGAAGAATAAGCAGATAAGTAAAATGATTTCACTGAAGTTTATCAGAATTGCATGAACTAGAATGACAGGACTTCATACACGATTTACACTGGGGGGGTGGGGGAGGGGGGAGAGAGAGAGAGATAAGAGAAAGATTTGTAAAGTCACAAAAACCGTTTAGCCACATGAAAATGGTGAAGTCATGATCACGAAAACTTCAACAAACTACTACAAATTCCTACATTTTTTTCATAACTTACATTGAAATAAATTCAGAAGGGGTAAAAAAAATTAGGGTGGAAATCCCAGGGCTCCCATAACCTGCATGAAACCATGGGCTTAAAACAAAGTAGAAAATATAATAATACGTTGAGTTGTATGCAATAATTATCTCCCCTTCATTGTCCAGGAGCACACTAAAGGATGTTAGGGTGGCCATGGGAAAAAGTATGAGTGAGGATAATTTTGGTGGAGCATGTTTTGGAACAATTCAGTAACTAGAAACCATTCCAACATGCCCACACTTTCTCACAAAGAAATGAAAATTTTCAAGAGTACTATGGAACAAACAAACTGACGAGCCCTTGTCATAATATATAGCTAAAACTACCACAAAATATCACTATCATAATTCAGGCCACCCTTGCTCTTTACTTAATTAATTTATACAGTAGCTATATTATAGCTTAGAAAAAATTGTTCAGGAAACACAACTTCACCAGGGGAAAAAAATGACCTGGGTGACCCCGTGCAGCTAAAATACTTAGAAACCCACTGACCGCTAGCCATAAAACTACTTACCCCAGAAGCATAAGCCAGGGTAGACAGCGAAGCTTCCTTCAAGTTCATCAAGACACAGTAGTAGTAGCGTAGCAGCGCGCAACAATAGTTTAGACGACCACTTCCAGTCGAGAGTTTTACTTATATGGTAAAGCGTTTTAAACTTATTTAACCCCGCGATACTTACCTACACGTAATTGGAAAAGGGTTTTCCATGAGAAAATGCAGCATCTATGCGAGGCTGCTGGGGAGGAACAACCTTATTTTAACGGTCCGGCGTCTCGCGCAGCGAAGTACTTAGGGCCTGAAGGCGGTAGTTCAAGACGCACAGAGCCTCCTATCTACGCAACAGTATAGCCTAACAAATATTTAACGTAGCTACATTTTCATCAATGCCGTTGGAGGGACATTATAAACTCAAGGTGGGGTCACTATCTAATTGTGTTTTTCTCTGGAAGGACCTGGGACCTGAGTGATCAAGTAAAAAACTGCACCAGTTATAAAACTGTGCAGTAGTATGCACACTGGATATGCTTGCGCTTTTGAGGGATTCTTCTTCAATTAATCATCAGCCATGTTACAGTTCCTAGCTTTCTAATTTTTTTAAAAAATATAATGCAAGAAGTTAACTAAAACAATTAGTTAAAACGAGCACCTTCAAGCAGTGTGGAGTGTGGTGAGAGGCTACTATCAAATTGCAGAAACTAAGGCACACGTTTGTAGAACATAAAGCTCACCATTTCTCCCTCTGACTGGCTAGTAAAGATTTTTTTTAATGACTCTCAGTTTATTTGTGATCAAATGAATAAAATATACTTGGCACAGTACAACAGTTAACGAGTATGAATATTTATGTTCTTCATCCACAGCTCCATGTTATACCAGCTTGCCTTTATTGCTGCAATGGAAAATAAAACAACAAATAAAACAAAACCAACAACAAATAATAATGGAAAATTATTATAAGTCAACAGGTTCATTATAAAATGTTGGTATGTAAAAAAAGTATTCCTGAAAGGGTGTTACCTATTATTCCTGACAAAAATACACTCTTTTTGGTATGATCATAGAGTGTTTCGCAGTGTGAGTGTAACAGCACACCCTATGAGTGTAACAATACACCCCAATGCAAAAAAGTGTTCCAGTACACCCCACTTAGGGTGTAACTAAACACCCCGGTTTTTACAGTGTATAATTATATATGCTTTGTGCATTTAATATTTCCTGTCAGCATTTCTGCATCACGTTAGCGCCGCACAATAATTTCCCATATTATTGAACGCTGCATTTTAAATGATCTAACCTCATTGTGCATAATTGTGTACAACTTTTGTTTTTTGGACATAGCTAGGGTGGAGTTACCTGTGGCTTTGAAACACAATATTCACTACGTTAGCCGAAAAGTATTCAATGTACAATAAACAATTTATATAAATGGTGATTCAATAGGGGATGACATTTCACTCACGTACATATGAACTATACATTCTACATCTGCCAAACTAACATACATGTATACGAAAATGTCGAAAATGTCATGTAAGTCTTAAGTCAATATAAGAGTTCAAATATAGTTGTTATTGATGGCAAAAACTGGCTATTAAAATGAGTTTTGAGCAGTTCAATTATATTTGTGAACAAAAGTTTAGATTTGTAAACTATTCATTCACTATAATATACATTTTTTCAAGTATTATTTATAAATGTATATTCGTACGTTTTTTTTAATTATAGGTGAATATATTCATAATCAACAAACATACTCACAAGTGTATTATATTGTATTCCTAATTAATGAATTCATTATTGCAGTATTTTTAATTAATAAACTGAGTATGAAAAGAAGCACATACATTTCATTACCTTGTTAGAAGGCTTTGAAGATAATTGAACTTTTTCATAGCCTACATTGGGATTTGAGTCTCTAATTAGAAGATCTGGCATTTTGTGTTGAGTAATGGAATAAAGATCATTTTGATTCTGAAACATTAAATATTTAAATTATATCATTAAGAAAGTAACATAAACGTGTTCAAATGAGAAGATATAACAAACTAAATGTATTGTTTCTTAATTTATTTGTAGCAATGCTACGTGCCCAATTGTAATAACATGTATACCATATTTTGACAAACTTGGTTCTGCTTATTTGGAGTCTGATGTGAGATATGGCTATAAATTGGTTCCTATACATTTAGTCAAATGTAAATTAAATAATAACTTAACGTATTTTAATTTACCTGATTGTTGAAGTTTTCTTTATTTCTAGCAAAAAAAAAAATTAAGCACCTAATAGCTAAATGCAATTGATAACATTACCTTTGAGCTTCTCTTTCATCTGCATTTAAAGTAATTGTTTATTATGTATTATTACAATATTTCGGTATAATAGTTGTAACTTACATATTTTGTTCTTTTTTGATGCAGTGAACACTAAAATAATGATAATCCCGGACGTTAACGCTATAGCCACAATGACGGAACCCATAATGACTCCAAGTATTTTATTTGATATAAGCTTATGTTTTTTTTCTTGCATTTGATTAATGGTTGATGTTGTCAAGGAACTTATTGACTTGTTAGTGTTTGATGGTGAATCAGATACAGGTCGTTCTGGTGATGTCAATGATGCATCTGAGTTGGTATAATAGATATTAATACATTAATATTGATGATTATTTTTTTACCATCTGTTGGTAGTTCATTCCAGGTACTGTTGATGCATTGTATTGTTTTACTGTTATATAAAGAAGCATTAGTTTCTCCAGATGTTGTAATCATGTACATTTGTATCATTGCATGGTTTATTAGGTAGCAACCTATAAATTTATATATAGCTTATTGGTAGTGCCAATGAACAAATGAACGAAGTAATATTTTTAATTCAACATTAAAAAGAGGGACATTATTCCTTTTAACATAAGTCTAGCGCATGGTGATGCATATAACCACACTCACTATGAAACTTTGTGCCTTCGTTTACCAATTTGTCATCAAACATTAATAAAAACATGTTTAAACTTTGTATACCTTACCTATGACAATTTTACTGCTAGAGCTCTTTATTATCCTATGCACATTTTAAATTCATTAGAAAAACTCTATTGTATAGCACACTGTCTTCAATTATATAAAAAGTTTAGCTACCAATTGGCAAATGTCAACATACTGTATTAAAAATAAATGTTGATCAAGGTACACATATTAAACACTAAAGTAATGTAATTTCAGAAGTTATTGTTTAACTCATAGAAAGCATAGTTATGGGAAATTAAAAGAATTATATCTATTTTTATTGAACAGCATAGTAACGTATAGGGAATCACATCTCAGCGAGGAACCAAGTGTAAAATCTTGATAATTATATCCAATAACTGAAATATATAAATTATTTTTTATTTTTTCTCACTCAATGCAAATTTAGAATTTATCCTGTGTGGGCAGTCCTTGAGTGCTATAGTGATGTTGTGTACTGTACTGTTATCAGTGTTGTGGATGATGAGATCTTCCTGTGTGTAGGATTCAGGAGGATAAACTATTATCATGTATCTTGAAGCATTGTAGTAGGATGGTGTCCATGTAACTCTATAACTGGAAGAACCGTTCGTAGTTGGTGTTAAAATTATTTTTGAAATCTCCACACTGGACTCTAAGAGTAAAATATTATATTAAAACTTTGAATAACATTTATTCCATGTTAGGAAAATAATATACACTGACACTAAAATAATATTCATATCATGCTTAATAATTGTATTTTATAGTAGTTGAATATAAGGACCACTTCTAAAGCCATTGTGAGTAGCTTTACTTAGAGTAAAATTGGACTGATTGTGCAGTACATCATTCAACAATTCTGCACATTTACACAAGATTATATGGTTGTAGCTATAAACTTTTCTCTCAAATTATAATTAGATGAATCATATGAACTTCGCTAGTTCTTAAAGGCAGACTTGTGGTCTTTACTTGTGTAGTTAGTATGCTTACTTAAAGTATCGCTAACATAAATAATTATTAGATTTATAACAAGTAGACAATTTCCCATTTCATTCTCAACCCTGTGGTATTCATTAGATCTCTTGTCTCTCCTTGTTAAATGGTACAAAATAAGAAGATATAATAGCTGGTTTAAAAATGAAGCTTGTGAAAGAGAGAAAATGCCTAATGAAGTGGATTACTACTTGATGTATTCTCATATTATTATTCTGATCATCACTTTACTTACTATTGAGTGGGTAATAAGTGAGGATGTCATCATTGCATTCTATAGTGGCAGAAAGTGTAGCTTCAATAGTCAGGCTGCTCAGAATGAAGAATGAATTACCATAAATTATTCGAGCTCTTACAACAGTAGTATCTAGTCTAGTAGATTTCATCCTTTCTTCTGGAGTGAACACTGCATGGAAACTTAAAACTGGAGAGCTATGGCCACTACTGATACTAGTGACTGTCCATGATACGAATGGAAGTTGTTGGGTGCATACAAACTCAGCTACATCAGAGTAACACAGAGTGCTAGTCCTGTTCACTTGGTACAAATCAGCAAAGGATGTGCTGCAAAGACAGATCAAATAAAGCCAAATCCAGTACATGTTGATTAACATGATCAACTAAAAGGAATATGTAAATTTACATCACTCTAAGTGCTAAGAAAATGCATCATATTAACTTTCCCTTTTAAAGCATTGAATCAGGAAGTGGAACACAAATTAATTTTATAATAAATTACTAGGTAGAGCATCACATGATATTCAAACTGATTTTAAACAACATGTCACTACAAAAAAAGGTAGAAAGATCAGACAAGTAAGTATCACAAAAATATATATATATACAACAGCATAATTATCTCATTTAAAGTTAATGAAAGTTGTGTATACATAGCAACATGGAGAAAGGTGTATCATCTATTCAAGCATAAGTTTCCCTCCGTAGAATTTTTTTTTCTTTAGCTTACTTATGCCTTCTAAACTAAAATTAGTATTTTCTCCATTTCAAGTTACGTTTTTTTCTTCCCCATTGCCTTCATTGAACCTTCATATATTGATTCTCATCTAAGTGTAAAGTCTTACCTTTCACTTTTGATAGAATTTTGATAAAACTAGTTATGAGTATTAAAAAATTGAAGAATTTCTTAAAACTATAGTCTTACTGCTTCCACTATATGTTCTATGAGTTTGAGAATTTATTCAATAAACCTGCAAGATGTGGTCTTTTTATTCAGGCTCCATTTACTCCTACCTTAGATATCGTGTATAAAACCCTGGTGCATGTAACACTACAAGTGTTAAAAATAATTTCAAAAGTAATATTTTACCTAATTAGCAATTTTTTTAGATGGTTACAGTTTTTCATTGATTCACGATAATGCTCCCCCTCCCCCCACAAGCAAAATATCCAATTTTTTCATTGCTATTTATAAGGAAATGGAAGAAAAAAGTAATAATAATATTAACATTGATTCTGCCAAAGTTATTGAAATATAGCTAGCTACTGCATATTTCATCAAGCTTATTATCCTAAGGTACAAAATTATCAACAATTCTCTCTCTTATAATTATTATGTATTACTGCTACATAACTATACTTATAATCAGAGTATATAAAAAATTAAATGTTGTGTGACATGGGCAATATAATGCCAGACTGAGATGTATTATATCATGTTGACTTTACTGTACTTTAATTATTCAATTATTTTCATGTAAGAAATCCTTTATTCCATATTAGAATTGTTGTTGCTTTTCAAAACTATGCTTATTCCAACTTTCTCAATGTATTGCAAACTTAGATTTTTGGGAATTGTATTGCAAGAGTTAATGATGGGACTTTAAAGACTTTTTCATTCTGAGAGAAAGCTCTGATATATATTTTTTACAACAAGTGCAAACATCCTGCCTACCTTGGTGACTGTAATGATGCATCTGTGGAAGTGTGTAGCTATATTGATTGAAAGCATCTCTGCCATCACATGCACTCCTGTGGTCAGTACTGTTATAAGTACAAAAACGATCACATGTGCAAGCATATTCATAAAGTTAATTGTATTTGTCAATGACTTCGCTATTAAGAATATAATAGTGAATGCAATGTAGACATGTTTGAAATCAGGTAAACAAACAGTAAAGCCATCAGGATAATATCTCTCTCTCCCAACTCTATTCTTTGCCCAACCCCACCTTCCCCCTACACCATTCAGCTTAAGGAGGAGAGGCCGAAAATGTTGGCATAACAATAACTAGTATAATGAATACAGCAATATTATAAAGTTTATTTAAAATTCTTGTAAATACTTTATCTAGACTAACATATAAATTTCACTATGAGTTAGCCTACAACAATTATTGCTTTTCTAATATGAAAAATTCTTATGCATACGTTTTATGTAAAACAACCATCACAAATTAGTTACATGTTGCTATTTAGACGAACTAATTAAAAACTGAAAACTATAAAATTCATTTATTGGCTGTATAAGCATTTTAATTGTAAGTTATTGTAAGCACAACACTATCATTATAAAAACTAAACCTTGATGTTCTGTGATATGATTGGCGATAAGAACTGTTTACCATAATTTATATAAGGTAGATTATAGATGTTATGTCTTGCAGATAAGCATCTCCATGATTTCAATTGAGATAGTCAATACAAGGAGCCTTTGATATAATAGAGGTCTAAATTACCACATTAAGTGAACTTAATGTGCATTCATATAGTGCCTACTTGTAAATAGTTCCACTTGGGAAACCACCTAATTATACAATGTATATCCAATATGTAAACCAATTTCCTCAACCAACATGCATGTCAGTAAAATACAAATCTTCAATTGGATATGTAAAATGTATTCAGGGAGTGTTTTAGATTCATGGAGGCATAGCTAATAATATCTGCATTTGTGTTGGTAATTTATAAGTGAGTATAAATTCTCTTGTGTTAGTGGGTCAATACTTTTTTATACTCCATGTGACATTATGATTCTAGCAAACATCTCAGATAAATTACTGTTATGGTCATACTTTGCTACATATGCTTTGTGAGAACTATAATTATCGTGAGCCTCTATAGTAAAGTAAAATTAAAGACTAAAATGTTATAAGTTTTTACAGAAGTAATACTTAATATTAATGCTTCCTTATTATCCTCTATGGTTTTACACAATTTACAATTCCAGAATTATTTTACATAATTTTAGAAGTATTCCCTGAAGAATTACTATGGCTACTATTGTTTCACATAATATGATATAGTTATAAGCAATACTGCTGTATTTGTTCATAGTAGTAGCTGTTACTGATATCAGTATACAGTTAGTCATCATATAAAATATGTAATATTAGCTGAATATTTACATTATATATAAAGCTGAATTTCCTGCTATAGGAAAATAGCAGACTAGCTGAAAGGACCTATGAATTTACCAAGAAATCTCATATCCTGAAGTCAGTACAAGGCACATTTCCTGTATGCTTTCCTGCACATGTCCTTAAGTCGTGCAAAGCAGTGTATGGAAAGTGTTGGAAAGTGTACAGAATAGTTGCCCTGTACTGAAAGTACAGGAAAAACCAATATTTCACCATTCATATGTTCCCAATTAAACAAATTTGCATATGAAAATGAATTACACAATCACTCAAACAATTAAACATGCAAAAAAGATTTTCTGTTGGAATATATTTGGTATTACTCAAAAAAAAAACAAGGGTTATTTTGTAGTAGCTACAAAAAACTATTGCAATGTGCAATTTAAAGTAATTCCTGGTTTATAAGTTTGCGTACTTTTGTGATTAGTGAATGTGGATAAATACACAATTATAATTAAAGTATATAATTTCACCACAACTGTTTGTCGTTGAACTCAAATACTATGGTGTATAATATTGTTATAAACTAAGTACAGCTTTATAGTAAGAAATAATGCTGTGTTGTTAGCCAAAGTAAATCATCATATTTATTTTGCAGTTTAGGATGAAAAAAAAATTAAAATGTATATTATATGTGAAAAAATCTTAATTAATAATGAAGCGTTCAATTAAATGCATTATAAGTCATAAATACTTCAAATCTTTATTAGCAAAAATTAAACATTAATTTTGGCTTTATAAAAAGATTTCAGCATGATGCAATCAGCCACTATAAAATTAACATGTATTATTAATGAGAGAATTATCTCTGAATCGGTAGAGTTCAGTATGTTTAGAATCTGAAATTATACTAACCAGTTACAGTGGATTTTTCCACTATAAAACTCAAAGACATTCCATACAGAATCTATTTTTAATACAATAATTTTACTTTCATTTTAGTATTACAGTTGATAAGTGTAATGGAAGCTAGTTTATCACTTTCAATACATCTTTTATTTACTTACTATAACTAATTAGCAATTAGTGCAAACAGGAAATGATTCATTTTAATTGAAACTACCATCACACTAATAAATTATTTTAAAAAATCCCTCAAATTGGTTTTCAATAAGTTTCAATGATCACAAAGCTGATTGAATATAATATTCATTTTCTATAGGTTGTTCAGTCATAATTACCTTTAATTATTTCATACTAAAATGATTCTATAATCTGAAATATTTTTAAATTCTCTTCTAATAGCTACATATTGTTTGTGTTGCTCAACTTGGTCAATAGTACTAGTACTGTAAGCACACCTTTTTTCCCACTTCCTGAATGAAATATTTCAAGTAGGAAGTTTGTGTTTTAAATCGATGCTTTTTAAAAATTGTTAGCTTAAAGATTCTATTGAGCATATCATGTTACTAGACATGTTCTGGCTTTGGCTTGTTGTGATCTGTCCTTGTAGTAATTGTTTTGCTCCTCTGTACCAAGTGAACAGGACTAGGACTCTGTGTTACTCTGATGTAGCTGAGTTTGTATTCTCCCAATAAGTACCATTCACATCATGGTCAGTCACTAGTATCAGTAGTGGCCACAGATCTTCAGTTTTAAGTTTTCATGTAGTGTTTTTTCCAGAAGAGAGGATGAAATCTGCTAGACTAGATAATACTGTTGTAAGAGCTCAAGTAATTCATGGTAATTCATCCTTCACTCTGAGCAGCCTGACTATTGAAGCTACACTTTCTGCCACTATAGAATGCAATTATGACATCCTCACTTATTACCCACTCGATAGTAAGTAAAATGATGAATCAGAAAAAATATCAAATAAAATTTCATCTTCCTTCTTGATAACTCAGAATAAACATTAAATAATAATTCAACTTGCATCACAGTCTTGTTTTTCACAGCCAATTATCGTTTTCATTATGCCATTATGTATAAATAAAGCCTGAGAGACAGTGAGATTAAAGTTAATAATAGTTAGCTATAAGAGGGCTTAAAATAAAGTGTGAAATATTCCACTTGTCATAACACTTAACACTGTGAGTGTGTTGCAACACAGAGAGTGTGCCTATTAATAATATAGTTTAATGGTAACTATTTCTGTGGTACAATACTGGGAAAATTCTATATTAACTACTGGAATCGTTATAATGTTCTGATAAAAGCTATCATCATAATGGTTGTAATTTTTAAATTGAATATTAATAATTTATAGAATCCAGTGTGGAGCTAACCGAAATTATTCTAACCCCAACTACAAGAGGTTCCTCCAGTTATAGAGTAACATGGACACCATCCTACTACAATACTTCAAGATACATGATAACAGTTTATCCTCCTGAATCCTACACACAGGAAGATCTCATCATCCACAACACTGATAACAGTACAGCACACAACATCACTATAGCACTCAATGACTGCCCACACAGGATATATTCTACTTTTGTATTAGGCAAGTTTCAAAACACATACAAATGTAATTATATATTATATATATATATATATATATATATATATTATTGCTATTATTTTTTTAATAAACACTAGTTTTTGGTGTTGAGATTACTCAAATATATCTACTGGAGTTTAAATATTGAATGTGTATTTTTTCATATTTTTAATAATAATTACACTACTCATGACCTTTAATGGCTGAATAATTTTATATTTATTTAGAATGTCAACTGATAAAAACGTCTACAGTACTATACTACAACATTACAACAAACCAAATGACTGCACATTTATCATATAATAATAAGATTATACAATGCATTGACAGAACTTGGGGAATAAACTTTAGTGATGAGACACTATATTCAACATCAACTACCAGTAAGTTATTTGAATATTTAAATACTAATTATTGTAACAAAATGTACTTTTCTCGTAATATATACTGATTTCATTTTGCTATGCGAGTAGTTATTACAGTAGTATTGGGTAGCAGTATTGAGTATCTTATCAACTTATCGACATGCATATCTGTAGCTATGGCATCATTATCTGGTAACTGTAAAATCACACTGGTAACTATAGACAGTGCATTTTTTTATTAACCAATCATATCAAACATTCATTATAATTTTACTGTTGTATAAAAATGACTTTCATTTTGTATTTTGGACAGTTTTTATGTTTGATAATCAACCTTAGAGAAATTTTTGAGTTTGACATATATACAAAAGACTTCCAAGAACTCCAGTGAGGGAAAATTGGGAGCAACTTTTACTGAAGTAATATTCAACTCTCGCCTCTTTTATCACAATACTTGCAAAAAATTTTGCAATTATAATGTGCAAGAAATACATTGAATTAGAATATACTAGTTTAAACTAAATACAATGAAAGTATTTATTTTGTAGTAAATATGAACAAGTTTATTATGTTTCTAATTTTTATTGCAAAATATTTGCATTTTTTTTTAATTTTTAGATGCTGCACTAAATATCAATGATAATTTTGATCCAGTCAATTGTACATTTCAGTCTGATGTCCAGGATTCTCTGAGTATGTCTGAACAGTACAAAAATGAAGTACTAAATACATGTTCTAGCCCTTCATTATCAACAATACTGAGTGTTGCTGTGACATGTCTTCTGACCATCATTATTCATGTCATCATAATAGTAGTATTTACGCTCACAATGAAGAGGAAAAGTAAGCAGAAGTTCATGTTATATTATCACATAACAATTGCCATTTTTTAATTCAGGCAAAGTTAAGGATTAACCATCACAGTAAGATTTGATGATAATCAACATAATTATTAATATTACAATATTTTTTATCAGTAATTTTTTCTTTCTGGTATGCTGAACACAGTGGCAATAAAAAGGTTTGTAAGAGTAGGAAAAAATATTAGCTATTATTGTTATATAATTTTTTCGATAGAAAAAAATAATATTCACTTACTTAGATATCTTCCCAATTGAAACATTCACAGATATTAACAAGCAAGGTATGATTATGATATTGCATCAATAAGTAGCAATTGACTTCGACTGTTAATGATAGTCCAATAGTTATGCTAAAATTTCATGTTGTAGAAGGCATAGATATTTGACTAATGACTGATTTCAGGTAAAGTATCTATATATTGAGCAATTACTTTTATTTGCTTACTAGACTGATAGTTATCAGGTTGTATCACTATTGAATGAAGATATTATAATTGCAAATTTCTATACTCATAGAATACTGCATATGCTACTGTTCAGGCCAACATGCAAATGGTATGAAATTAACACTGTATTGATTCATTTTGTAATAGTTAAGGTACAATTAAAGAAAATTGTACTTTGTACATTTCTATTATAGTACCAATATAATATTGAATGCTGATTCAAGCTAATTATCCAACATTTCTAAATATAGAAGGAAATTACTGCTGATAATCATTTGATTGCAAATGACTTGAAAAATGATGGTAAGCTATTTACTTCGATTTTAATGCTTTCTAAATATTCAGCTACTGAATTCACTTCTTTCTCAGATATGTATGAGACTATTAATAGCTGAAGAATAGAAGTCATCATCATGGACAGTGTTGTTACTTATTCAAATTATATTAATGTCTTACTTCATAATAATGATAGTAATAGTTATGTTGAATCTCAATGTCTAGTTCATGTCATTCATTATATTATTATTACAGTCTAATTTAGGCTATTTGGTACATTTTTATACAAATTATAATTTCATCAAAGAGAATTTTCATGGGATTTTACTAATAATATGAGTGCGAAAAAGTGTGTACTTTAAATAATTAAAATATTGTACTGTTAACAGTTTCATAATAATTATGAGTCAATTTTTGAACATCGCTTTACTTCTATAAAGTTTTTCATATTTCAAATTCATAATAGTTTTTGTTATTACAAGTAAAAAGTGTGTTTATATCAATTTGTACTTATTGTTTTTATTTCAACTCAAGATTAGATTACAGCAATTGTAAATAAGTGTAAGTTATTATAATTTTCCAATATGCATCATAACTGCCCAAGGCACAGTTTATGAACAATGCACATGCAGTGTATTGTAGAATAGATTGTTCTATAGCTTCAGTTTCAGCATAAGATTATCAAGAAAAGATATAATTAGAAAATAGAGGAGGATGGTTTTCAACTGGTACAATAACATCTTATAAAATTTATTGGATATTGTTTCATACTACTGTCACATTCGTTTAAATGAGAGTGAACACTTAGTAGTAAAAGAATTTATTTAGATATATCTGGATATGTGCAGGTTTTTAATATGAACATAAAACAACAATAAAATGATGTAAGCTGCTCTCCTATATAGTCATTATTCCCAAAACCTAATACAAAAGCTATAATGTTTATTTGTTTTTGATGCAACATCATCATTCTATGGATTATATACAAGATTCAATTTCATGTGAGCATTCTATGGATTATATACAAGATTCAATTTCATGTGAGCATTGATAGTGAAATATTTTCAAACACTTTTGACTAGGTAAAGTTATGTCCATTGACAACCATAACGACATCGTAACTTAGTGTGTAATGAGTTGACAACTAGCTTGATAACCTCTACAACCTTGCAAACTTTTTGTCAACTCTAATTATCAGCACAGTTTGCAGATTTCATTATGGCTGTCAATGGACTCTTTTCAGTCAGTGATTTATTTTAATTTAAGAATTGTTTATTAACTCTATGAGTTGTATGCTTTACATTTTAAGTTTAATGTAAGTTTAAAATTTTTTAATATGGTCATACAATCCAGACAGACTATATTAAAATTTATAAACGTTTTAGAAATATGATTTAATGATTGTATTACTCAATAAATACACTGACTAAAATTTCCAAGCAACAGCTGCATAAAAAAATACTATTAGTCAGAATTATTTTTTTAAAGCAACGTATTTCTTTCCTAATTGTGTGAGAATATTGCTTTAAATTACAAATAGTATTTCTTCATGCTTATCCCTTCTTCTATTATAGGAATTTCTCTATCGGTGGGTCCAATGCTAACTTTAGCTGAGTATCCTAGCCAGTAAAAGCTGATTTAGAAAGCTAGACAATGGCGTTTATTTAATTAAATATGTCACTGATAAAAATTAAAGGCTAGTTGATATCATTATAGTATTTCTCTCATTTCTCAAATTGAAACACAGCTTTTTTTCCATTGCAAACTCCAAAAAAGATTTTCTCCATTTATTGAAGAGATTATAAACTCGTATAGTAACCCTTTCCTTCCGGACTTAATTTTACCATGCGTTGACGATGTCGGGCAACGACGGTTAATCACTATTTCAATTACCGTTATATCTTTATTTTTCTTTTTATTTAGCTCATCTAAATGCTTACCAACAGATTTTACCTTATAGAACTTGCTTTGAGCTATCCAACGGTATAAACAATGAGACTGTTAGGTGATTCTGTCGCCCATAACAATTCCATACATTTAGCTACAAAAAGGTGTTGACAATTGTTATATGTACTTGTACATAAACAAATTAAAAAAAATACAAACACTAGCCAAAAAAATAATTATTATTGCATAATTATATATATATATATATCATTACAATGATATAGATCATAAATCTACTGTTTTTTCATCATAGGTGAGATAAAACTTGGGCACAGGGTGACTGTTATCTCAGGAACAAAAAGAGCATCACTGCTGCTCAAACATCAAGTTGGAAAAGATCAACAAGAATTTCCTAGAAGGATATATACATTTTTTTTATGACAATTACAGAAGCACAACACTGTATATATGATAAGGATTCTCAAAAAAATTTTTTTTTGTAAACACCAAATTTTAGAGTGTAATACACGAAATTATCTACGATAACAATAGCAGTGTTGTTTATGAATAAATTTGGTTATATACATGACTATTACATACACAAATGCATGTCAAATGTGACTGTTAAAGTGAAATTCTACTCAAAAGGCTATAAAGAGACATAGCACCAACCCACCCTAGGTCAGCAAAGATCACCACCAAGGTTGTACAAATACGTTCCCCTAAAACAATACAAACACAACACAATGTTTTTGTTTGCTATTAGTGTATTTTACCACTGTCATGCACACATGGCATTTCAAGAATATACACATATACAAATGATACACAACTTACCCTGGCTATAACAATATGAAGTACATCCAACCCCTGTACGTCTACGCCAAGTCGGAACAGATCATCAGTGCTACTGCCATCAGTACACACCCCTAAAACACTCCAACACACAACAAATTTGTTGTTCAGCTTTTGTGAATTGTAAACCTATGTCCTAAAAAGCTAGCATCTCCTCCCACTGCTATAAGTACATAAACAAATTTGAATGTTTTCATAAAATTTGAATGTGGTCAAAAAAAAAACCAACAACAGTAAAAGATGTATAATTAAAAAATATTCAAGAATGACACATAAAATATCATAGTGACGCTAATACCTTTCTTTTGCTAGAAGGATCTTTTTGTGACAAAAATACCTAAAATATGAGCTTACCAGGGTCAGAAATGTTTCCCTCTAATTTCGAGTCAGGGCTGCTGTATTCTGATTCATCGCTAAATCAGGAAACTCAGAATCCTCCTCCTCAAGCAAATAAAAAATGTCCTCAGCGTTGTAACTCGTTGAAGCCATTTTGAATATGATGAGTAAATGTCTAGTTTATATGTACCTTTTGCATGTTGACCTGAACAGAGGCATATGCAGCATTCTATGGATTTAGGAAAACAATATTCTATAACAATGTAATCTGAAAGTAATTTATCTAGCAAGTAAAAAAGGAATTCACAAATATGTTTTTTTAATGAAATAAAAATAAATTGTAATAAGAAATTATCAGTCATTAACCTTGTAATATATTATATTTATGTAATATGTAATCAAATATTTCATTCAAATGCCTTAAAAATGCCTAATCTCTTTCCACTTATTGTTTTGCAACTAATAAGCAGAATATGATTTTGCTATCATAGAAATGACTATCTACAATAGATCTTTATCTACGTTGTTAAGCTATTCAACACTCATTAAAAAATAGCAATAGAAATGCCTCATTTCTTATTCACACAATATCTTACACTTTCTATGAACACTTAAATTGAGAAGATTTCTAAAAAAATAACTTATTGGCGACCGAGCGTAGCGAGCGAGACACTTACAGGGGTAACAAAAATCGGGGATGTTTGTGTATTTATATGTATGGACGTACGTATGTCATTTTGTACTTTGACCCTCGGTATTTTTGTGTTCGCTCCGCGTTTGACCCCGTCCCAAACTTCACTAAACAGAATCCTCCGGTTTAGCGACCATTACCCGTATCACCTTAGAAATTGAATTGTTTACCGCTTTGAATTGTTTTGTGGGTGCAAAAACTTATGGGGGCTCCATTTCTATTCGAGTTAGTGGCTATGGTAAGTTAATACGCTATTTGTCACAGTTATAAGCCCTACTCAACAGTATTTACTTAAAAATTCATCGTCTACTAGACTTACCACGAAGTTAAGTCTTGCGTAGGTATGTTCAGTTGTGTGAAAGTATTGTGCGTTACAACTACTATTAAGAATATCACAAATAAAATTTTAAATAACGTGACTTGATTTTGTTGCTTCTTTTTCAATTCAAACTGTTGCGGGAGCGGTTACTATGACATTGAAACCCCTTTACCGCATACGTAATTTAAAAAAAATCTACTTTATTTTAGTAGCTTGAGTGTTAGTTGTTAAAATCAAATTTAACAATAGTGTAGTTTAAGGATCGCTGCCATTTGTGCTCAAGCACACCACTAGTTTATTTATTTATTTATTTGTATATATGTATGGACGTACGTAAGGCATTTTTGTACTTTGACCCTCGGGTTTTTGTGTTAGTTCGGTTGTCGACCCCGTCCCAAACTTCACTAAACAGAATCCTCTGTTTATCGATCAGTACCCGTATCACCCTAGAAATTGAATTGTTTACCTTTTTGAATTCTTTTGCGGGTGCAGTTAACTTACGGGACTATTCGAGTTAGTGGCGGTGGTAAGTCAATGCGCTCTTTGTCATGGTTATAAGCCGTGCGCAACAGTATTTACTTGAAAATACATTGTCCACTATACTACTGCGAAGTTAAGTCTGTGTAGGTGCATGTCCAGTTGTGTCAAAGCATTGTGTGTTACAACCACTACTTAGCTAAAGAATATCACAAAGAAAACTTTTAAATAACGTGTACTGTTTTGTTGTTGTTTTTTTCCTTCAAGTCAAGCAGTTGCATAGAGTTGTTACTATGGCACTGAAATCCCTTTACCGTGTATGCGAAATTTAAAAACTGGACCTTATTTTCAGTAGCTTCAGTGTTAGAAGTAAAAATCATTCATATAAAAATAATATAGTATTTAGGCTGGCTCGCCATTTGTGCTCAAGCACATCACTAGTTAAACTGCTAAAACAATCGTTTAATTAAGAATATATAATTAGCACTTCTCTTACCTTTGTATGGCCACGTTGTTCAGTAAAACTGAAAGAAAAATGAACTTTTCTTTACTCATCAATAATGATATTGTAAGCTACTTCTTTTGCTACTAAGTGTTCACTCTCATTATTAAACCAATTGTGACTGTACCAAACAATATCCAATAAATGTTATTGGCGAGCGAGCGTGGCGAGCGAGACACTATCAGGGGTAACGCAATCTAGATTTCGCAAATTTATTGGCGAGCGAGCGTAGCGAGCGAGACACTTACAGGGGTAACACAATCGAAAATCGGGGATGTCAGTTTATTTATTTATTTGTATATATGTATGGACGTACGTAAGGCATTTTTGTACTTTGACCCTCGCGTTTTTGTGTTAGTTCGGTTGTCGACCCCGTCCCAAATTGCACTAAACAGAATCCTCTGGTTTATCGATCAGTACCCGTATCACCCTAGAAATTGAATTGTTTACCGTTTTGAATTCTTTTGCCGGTACAGTTAAAACTTGACAACTTAAGGGACTTCCATTTCTATTCGAGTTAGTGGCGGTGGTAAGTCAATGCGCTCTTTGTCATGGTTATAAGCCGTGCGCACAGTATTTACCTGAAAATACATTGTCCACTAGACTACTGCGAAGGTAAGTCTGTGTAGGTGCATGTCCAGCTGTGTCAAAGCATTGTGTGTTACAACCACTACTTAGCTAAAGAATATCACAAAGAAAACTTTTAAATAACGTGTATTGTTTTGTTGTTGTTTTTTCCTTCAATTCAAGCAGTTGCAGAGAGTTGTTACTATGGCACTGAAATACCTTTACCCTGTATGCTAAAATAAAAAACTGGACATTATTTTCAGTAGCTTCAGTGTTAGAAGTCAATAAAAATAGTATAGTATTTAGGCTCGCTCGCCATTTGTGCTCAAGCACACCACTAGTTTATTGGCGAGCGAGCGAAGCGAGCGAGACACTCTCAGGGGTAACTCAATCGAGATTTCGCTATATTTATTTATTTATCTGTTTATGGGGTACGTGAGACCTCTGTTTTCGCCCGCGCTTTTAATTACGTTAGTTAGGTAAAGCGTTCACAGTTCCAGTATTTTTCAATTAACGAGCTCTGAGAATCCTTAGTGGCGGTGGTAAGTCAATGCGCTCCCTGTCATGGCTATAAGCCTTGCGCAACAGTATTTACTTGAAAATACATTGTCCACTAGACTACCACTACTTAGCTAAAGAATATCACAAAGAAAACTTTTAAATAACGTGTATTGTTTTGTTGTTGTTGTTTTCCTTCCAAGCATTTGCAGAGAGTTGTTACTATGGCACTGAAATCCCTTTACCGTGTATGCTAAATAAAAAAAAACTGGACCTTATTTTCAGTAGCTTCAGTGTTAGAAGTCAAAATCATCCATATAAAAATAGTATAGTCTTTAGGCTCGCTCGCCATTTGTGCTCAAGCACATCACTAGTTTATTTGTATATATGTATGGACGTACGTAAGGCATTTTTGTACTTTGACCCTCGCGTTTTTGTGTTAGTTCGGTTGTCGACCCCGTCCCAAACTTCACTAAACAGAATCCTCTGTTTATCGATCAGTACCCGTATCACCCTAGAAATTGAATTGTTTACCTTTTGAATTCTTTTACTGGTGCAGTTAAAACGTGAAAACTTACAGGACTTCCATTTCTATTCGAGTTAGTGGCGGTGGTAAGTCAATGCGCTCTTTGTCATGGTTATAAGCCGTGCGCAACAGTATTTACTTGAAAATACATTGTCCACTAGACTACCGCGAAGTTAAGTCTGTGTAGGTGCATGTCCAGTTGTGTCAAAGCATTGTGTGTTACAACCACTACTTAGCAAGCTAAAAATAGTAACATTTTATGTCACCTAACTATCAGGCTCGCTCGCCATTGTGCTCCAGCACACCACTAGTTTATCTGCGAGCGAGCGTAGCGAGCGAGACACTTACAGGGGTAAAAATGACAAAAATCGGGGATGTTTGTTTATTTATTTATATATATGGACGTATGTATGTCATTTTGTACTTTGACCCCCTCCGTATTTTTGTGTTCGCTCCGCGTTCGACCCCCGTCCCAAACTTCACTAAACAGAATCCTCCGGTTCAGCGACCATTACCTGTATCACCTTAGAAATTGAAATGTTTACGGCTTTGAATTGTTTTGCGGGTGCAGTTAAAACTCAAAATATTATGGGAGCTCCATTTCTATTCGAGTTAGTGGCGGTGGTAAGTTAATGCGCTATCTGTCACAGTTGTAAGTCCTACTCAACAGTATTTACTTAAAAATGCATTGTCAACTAGACGAACCACGAAGGTAAGTCTTGCGTAGGTATGTTCAGTTGTGTGAAAGTAGTATTGCGTTACAACTACTACTAGTGATGTGCTTGAGCACAAATGGTGAGCGAGCCTAAAGACTATACTATTTTTATATGAATGATTTTGACTTCTAACACTAAAGGTACTGAAAATAAGGACCAGTTTTAAAATTTTTCAATGCCATAGTAATAACTCTCTGCAACTGCTTGAATTGAAGGAAAAAAACAACCACAAAACAATACACGTTATTTAAACGTTTTATTTGAGATATTCTTTAGCTAAGTAGTGGTTGTAACACACAATGATTTGACACAACTGGACACAGACTTACCTTTGCTGTAGTCTAGTGGACAATATATTTTCAAGTAAATACTGTTGCGCACGGCTTATAACCATGACAAAGAGCGCATTGACTTACCACGCCACTAACTCGAATAGAAATGGAAGTCCCTTAAGTTTTCAAGTTTTAACTGCACCAGCTAAAGAATTCAAAACGGTAAACAATTCAATTCCTAGTATGATACGGGTACTGATCGATAAACCAGAGGATTCTGTTTAGTGTAATTTGGGACTGGGTCGACCACATAACTAACACAAAAACGCGAGGGTCAAAGTACAAAATGACATACGTACGTCGATACATATACAAACATCCCCGATTTTTTCATTTTTACCCCTGTAAGTGTCTCGCTCGCTACGCTCGCTCGCCAACTAGCATTAGCAGCCCCAAGGGAGTTCTTTGATAAATACAGTGGTCCTCAAGTCATACTAGTGGTGTGCTTGAGCACAAATGGCGAGCGAGCCTAAAGACTATACTATTGTTATTGACTTCTAACACTGAAGCTACTGAAAATAAGGTCCAGTTTTTTAACTTAGCATAGAGGGTAAAGGTATTTCAGTGCCATAGTAACAACTCTCTGCAACTGCTTGATTGAAGGAAACAACAACAACAACAAAACAATACACGTTATTTAAAAGTTTTCTTTGTGATATTCTTTAGCTAAGTAGTGGTTGTAACACACAATGCTTTGACACAGCTGGACATGCACCTACACAGCCTTACCTTCGCAGAAGTCTAGTGGACAATGTATTTTCAGGTAAATACTGTGCGCACGGCTTATAACCATGACAAAGAGCGCATTGACTTACCACCGCCACTAACTCGAATAGAAATGGAAGTCCCTTAAGTTGTCAAGTTTGAACTGCACCCGCAAAAGAATTCAAAACGGTAAACAATTCAATTTCTAGGGTGATACGGGTACTGATCGATAAACCAGAGGATTCTGTTTACTACAATTTGGGACGGGGTCGACAACCGAACTAACACAAAAACGCCAGGGTCAAAGTACAAAAACTCCTTACGTACGTCCATACATTATACAAATAAACTAGTGGTGTGCTTGAG
>WLWD01002181.1_pt1 | contig 51417 bp, 39 predicted proteins | sample 6712731 | NCBI WGS metagenome assembly WLWD01 (sample SAMN12718690, study PRJNA576275) | sponge metagenome | isolation source: marine sponge | host: Mycale hentscheli | place: New Zealand: South Island, Marlborough, Capsize Point | collected 2014-11-01
AAAAAAAAAAAAAAAAAAAAAAATTCTACCAGACACAATAACTATAACTTGAACACATGCACGCAGCAAACACACACACAAATACAGAGTGATGCCAGTAAGGCAGAGGTGAGTGAGTGAGTGGTGTAAGTGATACTGCATGGGAGGCAGTGTTGGGTTCTGCATGTACCCCACACTGAGTCCTCCTCCCCTCCCACTTGATAGCACAACCACATTCCTTTCTCCCATGTGTGTGTGTGTGTGTGTGTGTATGTGTGTGCGTGCGCGCAATTGTGTATAGATTTTTCAGGGAGTTCAGAAATACAAGTCATTGTTGTTGAGTGTGTATGTGAGTGTGCATGCATATGTGCACATGCTCAATGGCCTGCTTAGATGGATGAGCTACAAAGGGAAGGGGTGTAGGGTAGTTGGTGACCTCTCGATGCCTCGATGACCCACATCTATTTATTGGATGGGCAGTTAGTTGGTGTATGTTAGAGTCAAAGCATGCTGGCCATTACTGTTTTCTGTTGTCTCCTTGGAGAAATGTGTTGTTGTGTTTATGTGGGCTGTAAAAAGGTTTGCATGATTAGAAACTTGGTCTCAGATTATAAGCTGTGAATGCACCGAGTGGTAAGACTTGAATGGAAGTTTGAAGGAAAGGACGACTGGAGAACACTCCTCAGTGTTGTCAAGGCGATGTAAAGGCACAAAGTTCATTTATTAAAAGCAGTTCTACCTCACTTGTGAATTGTCCCACTCTGTACAGACTCCCAAGTCACTATGTATGAGGGTACAGTCTTAGCCCACACTTCTCCCTTGACTCTGCAGAACTATCCTGACATCAACTGGACAGAACTGGCACACTATTCTGATATGGATAGTAGACATCATTTCTGACTGACTGGTTTACCAAGTGAACTAGTGTGTGTGTGTGTGTGTGTGTGTGTGTGTGTGTGTGTGTGTGTGTGTCTCCCACCAGAGTATCTCTACATCAACACTTACTTCTTGAATGTCACAATCCAAGACAGTGTCTCGAGGAGCCTTCACTGCTAGAATGGTCTTGTCCACAAAGTCAGGTACACTTCTGATGTCTTTGTAAGTTACTGCCAATCTGAACAAAGTGTTGGGTCAAGGAAGAGTCATGACACTGGCAAAACCAACAACATAGTCTAGGACCACCACAAGGACTAATGATCAACATGCAAAGACACCAGGCAGTAGTGATTAACAGACTATGTACCTACAAAATGAAATGACATGATTAATCCAGTGCATACACACAAATGCAGCCACTATCAAACTCTTTCCTTCCTATTTAATTTTCCCCTTCCTTTTATTCTTTTGAAGGGGGTAGCGTGGAAGAAGCCTATCTACCTAGACTAAAGGTTACTGTGGTTACTACAGTCCGAACATTAGGAGGCAAGAAGAGAACTGGGGGAAACCTGCTAGGAGAACACAGTGGTCAGAAACCTAATTACTGCACACCCAATCAAACATGGACAAGATGCCACCTCCCATTGAAAACACTAAGTCTAATTAATAAGTTCCATCTAATTTTATGCTTGAAAAGCAAATTGTAAAGTCAGATGGTAAGGATACTGCCAGTTTTCCTGGTTTTCCATGAGCAGACTCAACTCCTGCTTGCAGAGTTGAATCAAATGGTCCAACTGTTCCTCCTGCTTCTCTGCCTTCTCTCTCTTCATCTTGAGCTCATGAATCTTATAAATCTCCTCTGGATCAGATGCTCTACACATAACAAATTAAGAAGTACGTGGTCATCATCATTAATTGCATGTATACCAACATACACAGCAGAGACTGCAGTGAGAGAACCTACTCAGTAACAAGTTCTGAGAGGGCCATTTGAGATTGTCACATCTCTTGACCTTGTTAGTATAATGAACTGACACCATTGCAAGTACAGGCGAACACTAGCCATCACAATAACAAGAGAGGAAGCTTGGCCCAGAAAGAAGGAAGTTTTAAGTTCCAAGAAGGAACTATTAGAGTCCACTTTTCCTACACCTCTTCCACACCCACCCCATACCCACTTCACTCACTCACACCCCCCAGCTGACAATCGGTCAACCACAAACACAATACCTCTCACAAAAGAGCAAACCTATAGAACCTTGGTTCTTGTAGCACATGCTCCATGCACACACACCAGCCACAAGAGGCCATCCTTTCTCTCACACACACATTCCGGCAGCATTACTAAGCGAATCTGTCATATCCTCAGAGTCGATCTGACCCTCCTAACTAAACAATCCAGCCAAATGGAATCCTCCTCGGTAAATTCCATCCTAAACCTCAGAAAGTAAGACCAGTGTTGCAAGAGCCACAAGCAACTTATAACTGCAGCACACCCACATAGCAGGAAACTCAGCAAGAATGAGTCCATTGATTCATGAGTGCATGTGTGTGCTGTGTTCAGAATATTCTGAAAGTGATCACATACTTTCGTACATACATACATACATACATACACGCTAGCCAGTCACTATGATACACAAACACAATATCATTACGTACACAATAGCTTGCCTACACGCACACACATACACCTCAACATACATCTACCTGTGAGTTACACAGCCTCTCATGTAGAAGGGAGATCACAACAGATTCATGAATACAATGTCTACTCCTCAATGAATGGCTGCCCACCTCCACCCTACTACCTCCCAGCTCCTCACTCAATGAATCTCCATACAGAGATCCACACAGATAAAGTGACTTATGACACAGATGAATATTTGCATTATAAAAAAAATAGGGCCACAAAGTATGCATCTATGAATAACTGCATGCTAGCTACACACACCAGCCTAGCTTATAGCTTATCAGCCAACAGCTGTTCTAGATCAGTGAGAAGTGCTGTCAAATAGAAACTCTACATTGGCCCACCTGTAGGAAAAGGTTGGCCAGAAAAAAACTGTGACAATTAGCACACTATCACAGATCACTCAACACCATATCGCTTATAACTTTACCCACAAATATGCATTATCAAGTGATGCATCACGTGATGAGCGAGAGCTGGTGGCGGGAGGGCCCACCTCACTCAGCTGCAATAAGCCCAGGCCAACAAGCAACCGAAGCAGACAAATTCTCTAATGACATACCCCACAGAGCCACAGGTCCCTATCCCAATAAAACTATACACAAGTACACTTACTTCCAGCGTATGTGATTCTTAGAAGCCTTGGTTATCAATCCCACTCCTTCCAATACGTTCGTTATGTCGTAGATTCTTCTTTTCTGAACGTGCAACGTCTCCGCGGCTTCGTTTAGGTCCAAAACTCCGTCAGGAGAGGCGTGCAACAACTCACAAAAACGCTTAGTCAGTGTACCTAAAGATGTTTCCGATTTTCTCTCGGAAGAAGGCGACTCTACAACAGCACAAGATAATTAACCACTAAGTCGAAAAAAGTACTCGAAGACTTACTCATATCTTCTCCGATACTGGAACAAGCCGAGCTAAGTCTTCTTCTAGTTGGTCTTTGACTAGGGCTGTCCATTTCAAGCTTTCGCTTAGCCTGCACAACAACACAAGCGGCCTTGTCGTCCATTCCGGTTAGTATAATCTATGTTCTATCCTAGCTACACGCCAATTCTGCAGTATCTATATTACTACTACTCCTTGCTTATAAGGGGTCATGTTTTACCTGTGTGAGTCCGTTGAAAAGCCTGAGATCCATTGGTGTGTGGTACGAGGAATTTCCTGATCTTGGTGTGGAAGAGCTGAGCGGTGTCACTGTAATGCTGGCCTTGTTCACTGGAGTCTTTTGAACTGCTGGCAGAGCAATTGCTCTCACAGACATACTGTTTGAAAAGAGCAGGCCTAGACCAGACCCGAGTTGAAGTGACCTACGACAGTTAGCTGGGCCCTAGGAGCAACTCGAGCCTACCGAAAACAAGACTATAGTACACCAAAATCATAAACTTTTAAGAGTATTCCTAGCGTTGATCTAGACAGACTGCTAGTGACACCTACAGTTACCCTACATATACTTCTGGTGTCACAAAAACTAAATGCAATTTTTATTTTCAGGCCGAATCGTGATCGAGGGTAACATTCACAATCACCACCACTCCCCCTAAAGTGTGAGTAATAAGAATTATTTTTTTAATTAAAAAAAAAAAAGAAAAAAAAAAGAACCCAGCCTTTTGTTTATTTTAATTTTCCCGGCATTCTCCCGCGTTGCGCATGCAGAGGTGACTTTGGTGGTTTAGTTGTAGTCCTCTTCTTTTTTTTTTTTTTTTTTTTTTTTTTTTTTTTTTGCTTTCTCTTCATTTTCCTGGTTCTGCGTGCCGCTCCCCTGTCTTCTCGTGCCCTCTTCTCTCTGTGTATTTACACAGTAAAGTTCTGGCAGCTTGAAGCAAGCCGGTAAAGGATCGCCACAGCTCTGCGGTCGTCTGCTCGAGCTCTGCGGTTGGAGGCTCAGTGTCGAGGTTGGTTTGGAGTGTCTGAGGAAGACGTGACCTCTCAAGGACCCAACACTCGCTGCTGTAGATGCAATGGAACAGCTAAGTGTTTGAGGTGCTCCTGTGTACTGGCAAGACACCTTGCTCAGCTTGCCTCCCTGGTGTTTCTAGGTAATGTAGAAACTCGGTGCATCCTCTGCTAGCATTCACTGCCCCCCACTCCTCCTCAGCCTCCCCTTCTACTTCTTCTCGCCCCAGCCCTTCTTTATCCCCCTCTAGGGACTTCTCAGCCTTATGTGCCTCCTCTCAACCTTCTACAGTCAACTTGCCCATGCCCGACCTCTCCACTATTCTTCGGACTGAAATTTCCACCCTTCAACATGTCCCAAAGGGCGCTCGTGATGAATGGGCATGCATCTTCAGCTCCTGTCTCTCAGCGGTCTCAGCCTCACCCGGAAACCTCGTTCTATGATCAAATGTATTCATGCTCGCCAAGTGTATTCTAGCCAGTCCGGCCACTGGCCACTGTTTGCGTTGGAGAGATACACTCAAAGTTGTAAAAACTCGCCTCCATCGCTGGTGCAATGGTGAGATGGCTGCATTGTGGTCAGAAGCTATCATTGACAGCAAGGCACTCCATGCACGCAGGGGTTCTTCCTCGACCGTCAACCACAACACTCGCAGGGCTATATTAGCAGTCCAGAATGGTCAGTACAGGAAAGCTATGAACACCCTCACCTCTGACGGACTCGCCTCTCCAAGCCCTGACATTCTCCAGGAAATGCTAGCCAAATATCCTCAGGCTCCACCTCCCTCCTTGTCATGCAGTCTCCCATCTGTTCTCAACTCGTTCTGACCCAGATGACCATCATTGGACCCTGCTCCTTGACTTCTCCAATGCATTTAATTGCACCAACCGTGAGATTATGTTCAAGGAGACCCGCAAGCGCATTCCTGCAAAGCAGCTTGGATGGAATCCTGCTATTCTTGTCAACCCCTCCTATAGGCGAGCATACCATCCATAGCTGTTGCGGCGTGCAGCAGGGAGACCCTCTGGGTCCTCTGGGGTTCACCCTGACTCTTCACCCCATTATCGAGCGGATACAGTTGCAGCTTCCGGACCTATCTCTGAACGTGTGGTACTTGGATGATGGTGCGCTCTCAGGTTCTGCCAGAGATCTGGCCGCCACCATTCAAATAATCGAGCACTATGGGCCCCCTGCCGGCCTCCACCTAAATAGGAGCAAGTCTGGTATTTATCCCCCCTGGCGCAAGCTCTTCGAAGTCTCCCCTTCCAGCCAATATACCCACTACTCATCGTGGTTTCACCATCCTAGGTTGCCCAGTTGGGCCCCCTGACTTCTGTGAAGAGGTCTTTCATTCAAGGGTGGAGAAAGTGAAGGCTTCCTTGGGTGCAGTGGTGGACATGGGTGACTCACAACTCCAAACCACCATCCTTCGCTCGTGCCTAGCTCTCCCCAAGGTTTCTTTTGTTCTCCGGACATGTCTCCCAAGTTATATCCAGAGAACCACAGCTGAGTTTGACAGTACCATTCGTCACTCCCTTGAGGCCATCATTGGTGGTCCCCTGTCCGACTGGTCCTGGCTTAAGGCTTGTCTCCCTAGTAGCCGTGGTGGACTTGGCCTCCGCAGCGCCTCTCTGCAGGCACCGGCAGCCTTTGTAGCATCTCTCTCAATCCCTAGTAGGAGTTATGCTTGGCAAGCCACTAGACTTCAAACTCGTGCCTCCTCCACTGGCCATCTCTGCTTTGGCTTCTGTGTCTGGTCACCCGGACTGGCTCTCTCTGGAGGATATTGATCTGCCGCTTCACCAACACACACTGTCAGTTGCCATTGATGAGTGTCTATTCAAACAGCTAATCACTACGGTCCCATCCACCCGGGCTCGGGCCCTAGCTCTTTCCTCAAGCTTGCCCCATGCCAGTGACTGGCTCAACGTTGTCCCCTCACCTCACCTAGGCCTCAACTTTCATCACCAGGAGTTTCGCTGTTGCCTGCGGTACTGGCTTGGAATACCTCTACATAGCAATTCCTACCCCTGTCCAGAATGCCGCAGCATGGCTGATCCTTTTGGTGACCACCAGGTTGGGTGCGGGGGGAATGGGGACCGCCGAATCACCCGCCACAATGCCATGCGTGATGTGACCTTCTCTGCTGCCCAGTCAGCGGCTCTGGCTCCCACTAAGGAGGCGCCTGGTGTGATCCCGAGCTCTCTGTCACGCTCAACAGACATCCTTCTTCCCACCTGGAGAGGTGGTCGTCCTGCAGCCCTAGACGTCCATGTGATTAGCCCACTGCAGGAGTCTGAGTCTTCCTTCACTCGTGGTCATACACTACAAGCTGGTGTCCAACACAAGCTATCCTCCAGCCTCTCAGCCTGCCGCTCAACTGGGACTGACTTTGTCCCCCTGGTGGCTGAGACGTTGGGTGGGCTTGCTGAGGACACCATCTCCACCATCTCTGGTTGTGCAGCAGGCGATAGGATTTGTCTCACTGACTCTGGCTCCTTCACGAAGCAACTATTCAGGAGACTGGCCATAGCGCTGTTGAAAGGGAGGCTGCATAGGTTCCCTACTCTCCCTCCATCCCTGGATGGCGTTGCTTAATTTAGGTTGTTGTTTTTTTTTTGTTTTTTTTTTATTGTTTTTTTTTGGTCAAGTACTATGTGGTTTATGAATGATTAACCGTAAAAACAAAACAAAAACAAAAAAACATCATGCAAACAAACGCATCAACATGGTAAAGGTTTATAAAATCAGCGATTGCTTTCTGTACAAACTTTCCTTAAACGCTCGCGCGGGGAACTTTTGCTGGGACCTGTTACTATGGTATTGAAGACCCTTTTCCAAACGTGATTTCATTTAGGGGGGACGGAGTGCCGCTTGTTTGTTGTCAAGAGCCATTGGTAGTCAGAATGCCGTAATGTTAATGCTAAGGAAGCTACTACTACTCCAGTGAAGCTGAGGTAAGTACGTAATTCCATATTTGTTAGCTATATGCAAAAATAACTCTGGCCTTTCTTTTTTGTAGCTAAGAGCTTGTTGTCAAAGGTGACTGGTAAATTCAAATAGTCAGAATGGCTTAAATTTGATACTAGGGAAGTTACTACTGCTCAAGAAAATAAGAAAGTAATTTTGTATTTGTGTGCTAACATTGATTGTCTTTTGTTTTTGTAGCTGAGAGCTTGTTGTCAAGAATGTGAGGTAATTCACATAGTCAAAGTAACTTATAGAGCTTTTCCCTCACGTGATTATAGCTAAATGACCTCGGGAAAATTAATAGCGCACCGTGCGTATGGCCTGGTGTACAACTCGTTCAAGTGTGCTATGGCAGAATCCTTGGGAAAGCTGTCTGCCTACGCGGAGAAACTTAGTGGCAGTGCCAAGAAGAGATACAAAGAAAAAATTAGTCAGATAGGAGTCTTGGATCCCTTTCAGGGACCCCTTGAAGGGTGTGTAGAAGGAGTACCACCAGTTGAGGCTAGTGATCTAGTGTCTTACTTGGTACTACAAACCAGCTTTGTGACTGCCAAACAGTTCAAGGCACACAAATCGCTGGAATCTTATAATCAGTTTGTGTGTGGCTGGGTGAAAGAAGTGAAAACATATATCAAGAGAGAGAAATTTTTGATTACTGGCCATGTAAGTTCAAATATGTAGCTAAGGATGGTGTTAAAACAAAATTTTAATTTTTTTTATACAAATACAGGTTAGACATTCACAGAAGTTTCGTGAAATTCCTCTTAGTTGCTGGATAATAATAGAAGAGAGTGGGGAGATTAACTGTGCACATTGTAAATGCATGGTGGGTTTAGGAGAAACGTGTACTCATGTTGCAGCAGTCCTGTTTTATTTAGAAGCTCTCAACCGTTTGCAAGGCAGTGAAACATGCACTGGAAGAAAATGTGAGTGGATAATGCCTAAGTTTAAGAAGGACATGCAGTATTTACCAATCAAAGAAATTGATTTTTCATCAGCCAAAATGAAGAAACGAAAACTTGATGAAGCAATTGATTGTGGTGACTCAACTGACTTGAATGACGATACAACACCTGCTGATAAGGTACCTCTTTGTAACAAGAAAGAACTGGAATCATTTTATGACAGTCTTAGTGAGAGTAATACTAGGCCTGCCATCTTATCCTTGATTCCAAAGTACTCCTCTACTTATGTACCCAAACATACTATGCTGAATGAATTCCCCCAGTCTTTGCAATTACTTTATGACCCCAATTTGTTGAAATTAAACTACTCTGAACTGTTACAGAAGTGTGAATTGGTGAATATTACAGTGACAGAAGGCATGGCTTTGAATGTGGAACAATCAACGCGTGAGCAACACAACTCTAGTCTTTGGTTTAAGTTTCGTTCGTAGCGAGCGAGACACTTACAGGGGTAACAATTGAAAATCGGGTATATGTTATATATATGTATATTTGGTACGTATGCCCATTAAACGCGCGGGCGGGAATTTTTTTCCCTTAAAAACACGGCGTTTTAGGCTTGACCCCACTATCTTCTGATACAACGGCATTAAGCAAGTCTTACTTGATACTTGGGCTCCAAATTGTGGGATAATGCCTGCGAAAAGCTTGTTTTTCAAGTCCCAAAAAGTTACTGTGACTGGTTACTATAACATTGAAAACCCTATATAGTCCAGTCCCTTACGGAAATTATTGTGACAGAGTGGATAAAAGCATGAAACTTGGCACATACATTCTCTGGGGTGTATCTAGTGAATTCAGAAGGGTAGCCACGAATATATACAACTCTGCTCCGAAATATAACAATTAAAACCACAAAAATAACCCCAAAAAGTAATAATAGTGTGATATATGTAAAAAAAAATAAAAAAAATATGAGACATAAGTATTTTATATTCTTGAGATGCAAAAAGGTGTCTTTATTATCTAAGGTGTCTTTATTATCTATGAATCTAAAAAAATAATAACAAAAAAACCAAAAAAAAACAGCTAGCTAGCTTCACAATGTCCACCACATTGGCAGAGGCCAGTGCAAGAAAGCCCAGCTGCTTTACAACGGCATTTCCGGGAGCAGTATGGTTTAGCCTTGCAACCACACCTCAATAGTTCTCTGCTGGCTTTAGCTGCCTCTGGTAAGAGTGTCCATACTGGTCTCCATACTGGTCTCCATACTTGTCCATCTTTTTGCCAGCCATAAAATTCTGGTGATGGTGCATTTTGCATAGTCTGAAGGCTTTTACTCCGAATACTGCATAGCACTGGTAGATTGCTCGATTACAATGCTGAAGTAAAGCTGCCTGTAAAAAAAAAAAGATATATAATTATTGTAACTAGGTAGCTGTAGCAGCTACTGTGAAAAGTTTTACCTGAGTGGGAGGAATATTCTCCATCAATTTGGACCGTTTTGAAAATAATTCTTGTCTCAGGTCATTTACACTGCTAAGTTCAGTGGTTTTATCATACAGGACACAAGTAAAATGCTCCAAGGTTTCAAATAACTTGGATTGTAGTGTCAGTGGCTGAAATGGCTCATGCAAAATATGTGCAAATGCCACGGTTGCTTGTGGAAATGATTTCCAAGCTTCCCACACAGATTTTTTTGCCTTTCCATGAAACTGTGATGTGGTGTCGCACCCAGAGAAAGCATGAAAGAAAGGTATTGCCCTTGACTTCTCTGCCCCCAATACTTGGCAAATATTGTTAATGCTATAATATCTAAAATTCTTCCCTGTGCCAAATGCAACCCAGATGTTAATTGGTGAACGAATATCAAAAAACAAACCAACAAGGATAACGATGACATCAGTATCAACAGTGCGCACGAGAATATTTGTAGCACCTTGATTAACTGCATCATACAAGTGAAGAGCAATTCTTGTGTCTGCTTCCTCATGATCACAAGATTGAAGACCCTGGCTGGAACTGAAGAACCTGGAAAGAAAAAAAGAAAGATAGGGACTGCTGATTGAATATCATGCAATAACATACCTGATGTAACACAAATAACTTTGACTCGATATTGGAAGATAACAAATTAGATGTGAGAAATTCAAAAAGCTCTTGTTTGTTTTTGGTATCACGCAAGAAATCTTGAAAGTTGCGGGGAAGCTTCACATGGCCACTCACTTTCTTACGAATTCCTTTTCCTCGCTTTTCTCTTGTGCATACCTTAAGGCTGTCAGCTTTGTAGACATCCCAGATAATATCGATTCTTCTGCAGTTAAGAAGCTCATTCTTAACATATGTATTGAAAACACTCCGGCTATATTCAACAAATGTTGACACACTTGCACAAGATAGAAAATGAACTGCTGCTGAACCATCTATTAGTTTAACATCAAAGTGTGAAGGTGGTCCAGATGCTACACCTTCTAGAAGAACTAAAAGATCTGATTTCTGGGTGGGCAACCGTAATTTACCATGATCAGAAATAGATGGTGGCCATGGGTGATTTTCGTGGGAAAAAAATTCCTCTAAATCTCCACCCCGAAAAGTGCTAGCAATATAAAGATGGCTGAATAGATTGCAGTCACTTTTAAGGCTAGAAATCTGTTTTTTAGTTTTACTGCCCTTCAGTGCTTGCCTTTTAAACAGAGGTAAGGAATTCTTCTTGATCGGTTGGTGAATTGAAATGTCCCTGGACACAATAACACCATCAACATATTCTTTGTATTGAGATAGTCCTAGATCTCCTGTCTCTAATGTGAATTGGGATCCAGCGGGCATAATTAACATGATCTAAGGCAAAAAACCATTGCACAAGACTGTCTAGAGACTCAACATACATACCAAAATTTTTGGTCCGGTGTGCACGGATAAAAATGAGTACCATGGTCTGAAATTCCATGATAATGTCCCAAAACTGAAATGTTGGGCTCTTGCGAATCATATCTTGTCGCCATATCTGAAATGAAGCCTCCCCTGGTTCAGCATTAGAAGATATAAATTCCTGCCAGGCCTGACGTTGAAGTTTAGCTAGTGCTAGCAATGTCACTTGATGTACACGCCTTGTTCTAGTCAAATGCGAGGCTTTCAAAAATGACTCGGCTTTTCCTACCGAAGCAACTCCAGCTTCAGTCAATGCAGCAGTCCACCCTGAGCCCTCCAAGAAATCTCCAATAGTACTCCACAAAGCCATCTCAATATGGAGGCCACCAAACATAACTACAAATTTCTTCTCCCCAAAAACTTCAGGCCACTTCCATTGCACAGCCTTTGCTAGTGCAAATAATGGCTGATCAAATGCCATTACAGGTACTTGTCCTGGGTTTAGGTGATCAGTAATCATTTTTTGAACATGCATCCCATGCTTTATCATAGATACAGTAGCAGCTTTTTCATAAAACAATGGTAATAAAGTGGTAATAGCAGAAGGATTATCTAAATCATTCTGCAAGGACGCATGGAAAGCAGACCATGAAATGTAGTCTTTTTCTAATTTTTCCTTCTGTAAAAGCTGAATTCCATGATGCATCCACTCCAATTCTTTCATTTTAGCCTGATCAAGGTGCCCTATAATTTTCTTCCTTGTAGTACAAGATTGAGGTATAGTGACGGTATTTGTGTTGCAAGCAACAGCAGAAACATTGGTATAATTGTCGGGAAGTGAACATTTTCCAGCTAATAAGGGGTTAATCAGAATGGGTTCTCCACTGATACCACAATTGCTTGTGCTAGGAAACTGGAAAATACTGATAGCAGTTCCATGGAAAGAACCTTGTGCTGTGGTTGATGAGGGATTATGGTCGAGATTATCAAGAGCCCCTGCTGTGAATAGACCCTTCCGCAAATTTGGTGGGCAGACTATGCCTTCCTTCTCATAGTGTACTGAGACTGCACTAGCTAGCTGATCCTTTAATTCCATTACTCTTTTATAACTGACACTAAGGCCAAGGGAATACAAAGAATTAACAAGGCTTTTACTTCTAGTGAGTGTATGGACTTGTAGTCCTAAATATATTGGAAGGGGCGGTTCACGATCTTTGACATGTCGTGTTACAGATACCTGATTGCATTTGCTTTTAGCATTGAAATATATCAACTGTGCTATTGTTAAAGAAGCCTGAGATTCAGAAGCACATATTATGTCCTGCCCGTTAATAAGTATGCTAACAAGAGATTTTAGCAGCGGTGGTATGAAATCACACTGACAGTTATTTGGAAACTGCCCATTGAAAGAAAAACATTTCCACTGAAAAATTTCCCTTCGAATTATTTTTGTTAACTTCGATAGTAATAATGCTACAGATTGAAAATCACGTGACTCCAAAGTATCTTTAAATAACTTTTTAAGGCCTTCCTTGAACACTAGAAGTGTGTTCTTACCATCTGTTTCTTCTTTGCAATGACCTAAAAATTGGTCTAATATTTGATCTTTCAGCCTGGTTTTATTTATACTCTTTATTACACCAAACTCACGTAAACGTTTCTCATAAAGATTGTGCAATTCAACAAGTTTAAATATATATGTTCCATTATCAACATTACCTTCAATGTAGGAAATCAGCTCAGCATAAGCTCTTGCTTGTAGTACATTTTTTTCAGTAGTATTACTGCTTTCGCTAGCACATGCCCTCTGTGCACTTCGATAGCGGTTCTTGTATGCAACTAAACAATTTATGTGATATTTTGCATCAATTGCAACAAGATCACCACCAGAAATTCTTGACAGCAGTGACGTGTCTTGGAGGTCTGTTGCCATTTTCCTCAATTCTTTATCTAGTCCCATGGTGGAACAATTGTGCAGCTGACCTGACTCATCATCACAAAAAATGCAGGTGGCTTGTAGTGAAGTTGAGCTGCTGTGACGTTTAGACTTTCTCTCTTCAACTGCAGAGTCTAGATGTCGCTTTTTCCCTTTGCTACTTTTTTGTGCACGCTGCAGCTTAGTCAAATTGAACTTCAAGTAGCAAGATTTGTGCCACCTAGCCCGATTTTCAATAAAACTCTCTACAGTTAGTTGATCAGTGGTGAGATCCAACTTGACAGGTAAAGCATTGATCTCCTGAAATCCCTGAACAGCTTTCAGAAATCTGCCATACACCTCTTGGCCATTTCCCTGAAGGCTATCTAATGGGCATCTCACATCATCTCCATCCTTGCCACAAATAAGACACTTAGACCAATCCATGGTTAAAATGAAGCCAGAGTATTAAGCCATGTGGTCAAGATTGTGCTTTATTTGGAAAGGCCAATCCCATAATTATTAATTATTCATGAAGCATTTATTATATGATCCTAACTAGCAAATCTAGCAAATCTGTTGACAGCTAGATATGTAGAAAGTCAACAGCTGTCAAAGTACTTCAGTAAGAATTATTACGAAAAAAGTGCATAATTAAATTTCATCTTCATGTTAATAGTCCTTACTAGGAATGATAAAATTTGTGGCTACCCTTCTAAATTACTTACTTATATATCAAAGAATGTATGTGTGAAGTTTCATGCTTTTATCCACTCCGTCACAATTTAACATAATATTGATCATAAGGCACTGGACTAATACTAGACGTAATTTCAAAACTTCGTCGTTTTTCTGGGCTGCTAAACGCCGCTAGTTGGTTGTCAAGTGCCACTGGTAGCAAAAAATGGCTAAATATTAATAATAGGAAGCCACCATTACTTGGGAGAAGCTGAGATAGCTAAGTACGTAGTTTCATATTTTGCTAGCTAAAATTACAAAAATAACTCCAGCTATTATTTTTTTTGGTAGAGCTGGGTGCTTGTTTGCCAGTTACTGGTAATTGAGGTAGTCAGAAGGCTTAATGTTAACTCTATAAAAGCCATTACTCCTTGGGGGAAGCTGAGGTAAGTACATAATTCCATATTTGTTAGTTAAAATTACAATAATAACTCTTGACTTTTTTTATTGTAGCTGATGAGAGCTTGTTCAAGAGTTACTGATTGGTAGTCAGAATGGCTTAAATTTAATACTACAGAAAAGTTACCATTACTCAGGAAATTAAGGTAAGAAGCAATTTTTTTATTTGTTTGCTAAAATTAAAAATTATTGGTAAACTGCTATAATATACTGTTTTGCAAGAACTAAGCTAAATAAATTATGTTACAATCTATAGTTTTAAGTAACCTAACTAGGCAGTAGGCCCTGCTGGATTACGCTAGCATTTTTTCTGGAATAATATACATGAAATAGCATAGTGTGGTAATTCTAGGATAATAAAGTATTTAGGAGAATAATAAAGGGAAAATGAAAATAATCAGTTCATATGATCCTTACTTATAGAAAATCAATAGTACTTTTTTCTCTCTTTTTCTTATACAGTGGTCCCTCTCTTGAGAGACCACCCTATGGTACAGATTAATGCGGTCTTTCAAGAGGAGTGGTCTTTTGTCAGGGGGGACAGAAAATTCTACTCTTAGTTATGCCAGAGAAGTATTGTACCATTAATTACCAATTTTTTATATTATTTAAGAATTCGTTTGGTTAACATTAACAATTAACAGAAAATCAGTATTAACTATTGAAAATTACAATGGATGACAGCTAAATCTCTTATCTGCTTCAGCAGTAGTGCCAGATATTGGAGTACTCTCCTGCTGTCACTCACTGGTACCACAGCAAGTATTTGTCAAGCATATCATATATAATAGCCTAATTCAGTTAAAGTTGCTGCTCTGGTCTGGACTGGAGCTAAGCTCAGACAATTGTAACTACAGATCAGCTGTAATGAAGTTTATCATAGCTAACCAGTACAACTTACCACCCACAGAGCAGCCTCAGAAGTGCTAGACCTAGATTGGGAGATAAAGACAGCAGTTAGACTGCTACAATTCAAAAGTACATGTAATTGGGTACGCTTTAATTGATTTCTCTGGCCTCTTGTGAGGCCCGGTGTCGCAGTGAATACTGTCCCCCCTTGAATTATGTCCCCCCCCCCCCCCCCCCCCCCCCCCCCCCCCCCCCCCCCCCCCCCCCCCCCCCCCCCCCGGACAAAATTCACTAGTGAATTATGTCCGGCCGGACAGTTCTCACTAGTGAATTTTGTCCCCCCTGGTGAATAATGTCCCCCCCTCTCTCTCCACCTTCATAAATCACACTTCGAGCAAATCAACTGCGGCTGGTGACGCTGGACTGTACCAATCTTCTTTAAGTTCAACCCTGCCTTTCCGCAGGCTCGTTTTCCAATTATTGAGGGAGCTCCCGGGTGCCACATCCAAGTCTATTAGTTATTGGCGATGAACTGGGTGTGCCAGGCACTATTTTCAAGTCTATTTGCTTATTGGTGGATCAACTGGTAACTTCATTGTCTAGCTAGTTAAGCTCACTCCTTCATCATTTGTTCATATTAAAATATAGTTATGAAGTAGAATAGAATTTCACCACTACTAACTCAATAGCCATACACATCATACAATTTACAAATTTTACAATATCTTGAATCTTACTGTACAGTATTAAATTTATATTGTTTAATCTGTCGTAAATAGCTAAGTCCTTTACCAGCCAGACATAGCAATACATGGTCAACTCTGGACAATTATGATATTTTAAATTCAAATTCACATTCCCAAATGAGTGTCCTATTTTTTATCAGTTTACCCAGGGGCAAAAGCTGTGTGAAGATTTTACCAGATATGGGAGTTGTCAGTAGCTGTCCACTGCAAAACTTAGCCTCACTAATGATTGAATTGAGTTTATAATAGTTAAACATGTAGCTAAACTTAATTGGTAGAAGAAACTTAAACTATCAGTTGATGATTTAAAAACTAACCAAAAGAAATAGAAACAAACTTGATAACAACTCTAACTAGAACTACTAAATGCCACTCAAAATAACTTAAAAGTAATAATTGAACATTGCTAATTTTCAATAACTAATAAAAACTTACTATGTGGAAAAATAGCATATGAAGCAACACTTCTTATAATTTGGTAATACATAAATAACTGCCCTAGCTGGCTGGTTGGCCCTATCAAGTATGCTCTACATCAAATTGTTAAAAATAAATAAATAATAAAAAAAAAAGTTGTTAAATAGATAGTCAACTGGTATAGCAAAATACCAAGATTGCTACAATATCATTTTTTGTAAGGATGATTATAGTTTTTGATTTACAGAGTTTTAGGCTAAATGTTTAAGCAGACACACTGATAGACAGGACACACTATACCATTTACAGTCCTGCCACAGCCATAGTAAAAACTGCCCACTAAAGTGAATAGCTATCTTGGCGGAGGGGGACTGAAGGGGTACAAAATTCACTAGCTAGTGCCTGGTTAGCCATTTAGCTACAGTTGTGCCACAGCCAGACCTTGAGAACAGCCTAGCTAGCTACTAAAGTGAATAGCTATTGGGGAGTGGATTCATTATTCACTGAAGGGGGACAAAAGTCACTAGTGATTTCTGGAGGGGGTGGGGACAGTTTAGAGGGGGGACAAAATTCACTACTACAACTGTCATTCTTATAAATTAGCTGGATATATTTATTTTTATTTGTTCAGTCATTTTCAAAATGTTTGAAGTAAAAATTTTTAATCTTCAATCAACCCATCGTATAACCCTTACCAACTTTGCCATTCGCTCGGTGAATCTGGATGGAATGGAGAATTATGATAACATATACGATTTTCTGTACTCTGGTATATACCCAGATTATTTCAGCAAAAACCAAAAGCGAGTATTGAGGAGGAAAGCGAAGAATTTTAAGGTCTGTGATAGCAAACACATTTTGGTAAAGAAAAAATCTAGCTAGCTAGCTAGATCAAAGTTGTATGACGATAGCAACTTAGTTTTATCAACTTGGTTTAAAATAGTTTCATTTCAAACTCTGTAATTATACACATAGGAAATGAATTACAAACTTGTTAGGCTTCTTTGTAATGTGGACTTGACAAATCGTTGACCCTTTACCATTAATTGTAAACTACACCAAATGAGTGCCAGCCCCTTAAAATAAGTGACCAAGGTGTGTCTTTAACATAAGTTAAGCTCTGTATATTATGATTTTTTGTTTGCATGAAACATTTCTGCTCTGTAAGAGACCAAAAAAAAAAGAGCTGGCTCGAATGTATTATTTTATACACAATCCGTGTGTTGCATATTGACATCTGCATGTGCAGTACGGTTATAATCAGAATTTGCTCTTCACCCCTCCCCCACCCCCACCTCCCCTCCCTACCCTACAAGGTTAAAGATGGTCTTCTGTATTTCTCGAAAAGTGGAAGTGAGTGGAAGCAAGTTCCAAGAAGTGGGAAAGACAAGAAAAGAATACTGGAGTCTTGCCATGGATCGGAGGAGGGTTAGTGTTTAAGTAATTGTAAATTGGTATTGACCATAAGTTCATTGAGCTTTTCGTAATTTTTTTTTGCTGAATTTTGTACCAAAACATGATAATAAAAAAGCTATACACAGTATGATATCTTGAAGTTTAAAAACACTTCAGAAAAGATTCAAATGTATTATCAGACAAATACATATACTGTTTTCAAGTCTCTGTTAAATCATAATGAATATTATTCACTGGTTAGGTGGACATCTTGAGAGGGATAAAACATCAAAAAAAATCAGGGAGCGTTTTTATTGGAAGACTATGTGGAGTGATATTCAAGAATATATACACCAATGTGAGGCTTGCCAACGTGCAAATGATACAAAATTCCAAAAGGCAACAGAACCCCTCCATCCTATACCCATAAAACCAGAAGTATGGAATCAGGTAGCTCTTCTTGAGTTCCGATTTTATCTTAGTGCTTATATAATTACATGAACATCACTTTTTCAGATTGGTATAGACATTGTTGGTCCTCTTCCAGTAACCTCCAAAGGCAACAAGTACATAATAACTTTAGTGGATTATTTTTCCAAATGGCCTGAAGCGGAACCATTGGCAGACAAGAGTGCAAAATCAGTTGCTTCATTTCTGTTCAAAATGTTTTGCAGGTATTTGCTTTGATATTTGCATTTTAGCTGATAATTACTTAATCATTGATTTAGTAAATTTTGGGTTATATAGGAGTGTGCTTATTATATTGTATAGATTTGGATGTGCTAAAGTAGTAATTTCAGACCAGGGCAGAGAGTTTGTTAATCGAGTCAATGAATATTTGTTTTCAATTACAAAAACAGAGCACAGAATTACATCTGCTTACCATCCGCAAGCTAACGGAATGGTTGAAAGATTTAATCAAACTTTGCAAAGATCTTTAGTAAAAGTTGTCAATAGCAATCGGTCTAATTGGGATGAGAAACTGGATGGAATTCTATTTGCATATAGAACCTCACAGCATCAATCAAGCAAGTTTACTCCTTTTGAGCTAATGTATTGCCGGTGAGTAATTCACTATTCATCATTTAATTTTTTATGAAATTTTGTGAATTTTTCATTCAATAAATTTATAGCAAGGCAATAATTCCTATTGAAATGGAAGCTGTTGAAAATGAAATAAGCCAGAGTGATGATGATTTTACAGACAACAAGATGGAGTTATATGTAGAACAAATGAATACCTTCAGAGATTCCATTTATGCAGATGCCAATGATAGCATTAAAAAATCCCAGCAGAAGCAAAAGAAAGATTACGATAACAAAAGAAGAAAGATGAAGGTAAGTGTACATAAGTATGATAAGTAATCAGGGTTTCATACAGACTATGGGAACCCTGGTATTCTCCCCCCTTCCCTTCCACTCCTAAATTTAGTTTCTCCTCCCCTAAAATTTTTTAATGACTAAAATTTTCCCAACTAAATTTTTTCCCGATTAAATTTTGTTTATGAAACAAAATATGATCAGTGCAAAATATAAAAAATTGTAGAAAGCCTTGCTCTACAGTTAGTCTGCTTACAACTGCCCAACACTTCTTCAAAATTAACACTTTCCAGTTCTGCTCTTTCAATTGCAGTACAAAATAGCCAATCTGATTTTTCATCCAACAAAATAAACTGCTGCATATTCATGACTTCACCATTTTTATTAGGCATAACCAGATACTGTTCTAACCAGTAGTGTCATCATTATTTGGATGAGTTTGAAAGGGTTTCACAAAAATTTTCTGGGTAAGCTTCTGACATACATACTTCATAAAAATGTCATTTGCTGGTTGTTATTTTTTTATGCTACAAAATTTCCACCCCAGGCAAAACTCTCAAAAATGCTTTCAATAGATGCAGGTGGGTGTATTCCAAAATACAGAAGTTATGATTATCTATACTGTATTACTTGCAAATGACCTCATTTAGCTATATTATTTCTGTGTGATTTAATATAGCAATGGTTTTTGTTAGCATATGGTACATATCAAAGTTATTACAAATGTTTGTAATTTTATTTTACAGATTGAAAGAATTTTTCCAAACTCCTAATTTTCAACCTTTCAAATTAAAAGCGAATGATGTTTTTCAATATGGTAGTGACGATGAAAGTTGCCACAGTGATCATGGCATGATCGCTTCTTTACCACATACTGAAGAAAGACCAAAAAATTCAACGTTTACGCCTCAGCCTCTTTCACCGGACATATCTCCGTCCAGCTCACAACTTGAACAATCAGTTTGTCCACCAGAATCAGATGAATCAATCGCTCCTAGGTCACCACAAAGACCTCCACTACCTGCTGTGCATACAAAAAAGTGCCCATCTTCAATTCAGGAAAAAGTGACATCATGTATTGGTACAGATCAGCAGTTGATAAATTATGTTAAAGTATTTCAGCAGATTAGCACAGACAGTCTTGTGTCAAGAATGTCACCACTCATTCCTATTCTGGAAAAAATTAAGGATGGAAAAGTAAGTAAACTTAATATCAGCTGATCGCACTAAAATAAACAATATAGTTTGTAAACTTGCTATCCTATTTTCACAAACTGGCTACAGGCAATAATCACACTTTGATTTGTTAATAAGTTAACATCCCATAATATCCTTGTAATGTTTGGGTAGCTACTCTCCAATATTTTAATGATATTGTTAATAGAGGAACTCTAGTTGTAATTCCTAGCATACACTTTAGCAACTGTATAACCAACTTGTATTTCTTCAGCCTTCTTTGTATTCATTCTTTTTTTTTTTATAGGCATCAAAGAGTTGCTAGGCCTATTATTAATAACATAACGATGAGAGAGAACAGCAACTACACAGCTCATAATTAACATAGTGCAGATTGCGATAAGCCACAATTTTGCATATAACAGAAGCATTTTGATTAGTTATAAATAGATGACCAACAATAAATTTCAAAATATTGGGTGTTATCAGTGCACCTTTCCTGTGGTACTGTAACATCGTCTGAACAATGTGGTATATTATAAAAGCTTGAGAGTGTATTGTAACACTCAATCATATTATAGTGTATATTGAACTAGGTTTTTCAGCAATAACCCTAATGGGTGTTGTGTGACAACTTCAAACTAATGTGAATATAGTTTGTTATATTGATAGACAACCATTGTATAAGGACCTTGCTCCTTCAATTTTTATAACTAGCTTGGATATTGTCATTCATCGGTTGTCGACCACCTAATCTTTCAGCTTCATCTGTTCAATTTTGGGAGAAGATTGGAGTAAATTTCAAAATTGAGAAGCTCCACAGTTCATTTAGCTATAATAATTCCATTTTTTGTGCCATCACAATAATTATTTTTTTAAAGTTATAAACGAGATAATGTTGTTACACCTGCTCGATGTATTACCGACCACCGCAATCTATTGTCGGCCACTCATTCATTTTTTATTACAGAATTGTTGTCCACTGTGATGATTAAAGGAACTGTGTCCCCATATAAGCTCCAGCGGCTACTAAAAATAACACAGGAAGCGCCTTGAGTGCTGGGAAAAGTTTACGTGGCTGCTATTCATGCGTGGTTGTGGTATATCAACTCTGTACCTTTTCATCTTTGTGCAGACAACCGCAACTGTTGTGGCTCTAACGGGCTAGTTCCTGGGTTATTGCGGTCCGAAGTGGTTGTCAAGAGTTGACGAATGGTGCTAGTTCATGGTCTTCACAACGGTTTTGTTAAGACATGAAAAAACAACTTTGTGGTGTTCTTTGAACCAAATGGCAAGGTTGTTTGAAGGGTGTGCCTTAGCATGTGATGTAGTACAAACAAAAATAGGTTGAAAACTTTAAAAAAAAGTTTCATATACTTTTAACTATGTAGGTGGTCATAAAAATTTAATAAATAACACTGTTAGAACATACACATTATTAGGAAATATACAACAATATTTAACGTAAATATCATGAAATATTAGGCCTAATTTAAAATTTTTCTAATTTTTCATTTGTTATAAATTCAGATGCAAGAATCCCAATGCCTGAGTTATGATGACTTCTTAAGAACTTCATGCAAGAAGCTGCGTATGTTAAACAATAAATTATTGTGACTATCTTTAATGTGTTATTATTTATAGAGTTACTGAAAAACAGAAGCAATTCAATTAAGTGTATGAAGCTGTCACAGTATGAGAAGGTGATTGAGTTTTTAGTCTCCAAAATGTGTTGCAATAACAAGTCAAGCACGGTAATGAAGACAACCAGTGTTTTTTAACATAAATTTTAGTCTTGAATGTCATTCAGATATTTTCATACACGATGGACATCTTGCTGCCTGAAGTTTTACAGCTTATCATTATGGACGAGTTCAATGTTAGCAGAAATGAGGTATCTCCAGTATTGTTGTAGTTGAATGAATTTGCCACATGAAGACACATGTAATTTCAGCTTTTTTATTCATTTTTTCCTCATTAGGCTAGACATATCATGTACACTTTTGTGAACAAGCGTGAGTGTGTATCTTCACAGAGTGAGATTACAATATCAGGTTAGCTTGGTGTCTTCTAGATATGTCTGTATGCATGGTGACATTTTTTGTAGCATCTATTTTGAGTCCAGAAAGCTGGAAATTGTATGACGAACTTAGAAAGAAATTTAATAGTGTGTTAACTCTTAATTTCCTAAAAATCTGTTAAAACAATTTTATTTTCATTGCAGCAAGGAATAATGAAGTTCTTGATGGCAAATCAAATGAATACTGTAATGAATCACCCAAAATTCATTTTCAAGGTATCTACTAAGCAACCTCTATGTAGTTGATATAGCCAGGGAGCATAATAATAAAGTGAATTATATAATGTATGGGGAATAATACAGAGGCTGTTTTGATTCTAGGTTCTTGCAACACACCTGCTTCCATTAGAACCTTCCTTGATGATCAAAACACTATGAAGGTGAGCTATTTTGCAATGAACACTTACAATCGGAAATAGTCTCATACAATATCTTAGTTAGAAGTTGCAAACAACACTGTAGTGTACACTTTCAGTGTAAGGTAAGGTGTCTCATAGGCTATGTAAAATTATTGAAATTAAAATACAAAACAGCTTGGTTGTGTGGAGTACATATTCTATTAGCCATTATACTCAATACTTCATGGCCCACATAATTATCATACAGCCATTCAGCAGTGATAGGGAGTTTAATTGTGAACCTCTTTCCAAGAAGAGAAAATTATCTTCGAGTCCCAAGGTAATACATTTATTTATTGGTATTCACTAAAAGCATTCCTATTATGTAATTGGTAAAAGGAATCTGAAATATGTCAAGGGTTTCTGGACTGTAGTGTGACCAGTCCTAGTGGTTTTTTGCCAGGCATCAGTCAGGGGTCTGTAGATACGTTTCAGTCAAAGAAAGCTAGAGGTAAGCTAAACATATTTTTGTATGCGTGTATGCAATACTTCACTTGGTATGAAAATGATGTTATTCTGAATTTGCAATTTAGATATTGTTGATCTCACAAAACTGAATACTGATGTAGATGACCATGATATCTATTGGATGAAAGACTTTATGTTGTATAAAGAAGATCAAAAGGCATTACTGAATGGCCATTGGCTGACAGACAGTATTATTACAGCCGGACAAATTTTGTTACAGAAACAAAATCAAAGTATTGGTGGATTACAACCTACAATTTTATCTGAAAATTTTCAGTTTTCAATTCAAAAAGGAGAGTTTGTTCAAATAATCAATGTGAATAATTCACATTGGCTTACTGTTTCCAACATTGGTTGCCCCAAGGGAACTGTCAACATATATGATAGCGTTTCAAGTAATAGTCTATCTGCTCACACAGTCAAAGTAATTGCAGGAATTTTATTCGTGACTGATCTAAAAAAGATAACTGTGAACTATATTGACGTTCAAACACAGTCCAATTGCAGTGACTGTGGTGTATTTTCACTGGCATTTGTGACATCTCTTTGTCATGGTGAGGACCCCTCCAAAATTTCATACGTTACATATAAGCTTCGTGATCACCTCTATAATTGCTTGGAAAAACATACAATGTCACCATTTCCACGTCGCAATCGTCAACGAACAGTCCAAAATGGGCTTCAAGAATGCTTCAACATCTATTGTGAATGTAGGCTTCCAGAGTATGGCAAGATGATTAAATGTGAACGTTGCGATGAGTGGTTTCACAAGAAATGTATTGTTGCTCCTAGTACAGTATGGAAGAAAGGCAATTCAGTGCAATGGTTTTGCAAAAACTGCTGTTAGATATTAACTACAACTCACTTTCATATATTTGATATTATATCTTTATTGTGTCATAATTTCTTGATTTCTATAGTGAATTGCTAAATAATTATTTGCTTTGAGTAGTAATTCAAAGGAGAAATTAGGGACATAGCTAATAGTACTTTATCCTAAAACTATGAAAGTTGTACTTTCAAACTTCATACCTTCAAGAGAAATGAAATGGGAGAGAGGGGGGCGGGCGTCCTTCAAGAGGGGGGACTGCTGTATTAAATTATTGTATACGATCAAACTAATGTTTCCACCTTGGCAAACGTCCATTAGCAGTGGATAACTCTAAGTAGCTATAGTATGAAATTTTACATTGATATCAGTATAATTAAAAGTTGGACCAATAGTATAGCTATGTTGATATATGTATGTATATTATATATCAACATATATGAGGGTTGTGTCCCCATGTAGCTAGCAACTTATTTACTTGTGTTGCATTAGTTAACTTAAACGACAATTAAGAGATTATTAGTTAGGCCTTTCTCTGATTTTAGGTTTTGTGTGACATTTGATAAGCTGACTTATAGCTACCTAATCTTTATCAGTGGACCCACAGGGCAAAAGCTGTGTGAAGAGTTGTCAGTAGCTGTCTACTGCAAAAGTTAGCCTCACTAAAGATACCTCGAGTTAGTTAAGTTGTAAATAGCTAGTGTAAATTTAGTAGATTCTGAAACTATTAGCTAGTTAGTGATTTAAAAAACTAACTAAAACCAATATAAACAATCTTGATAACACTAGCTAACTAAAACTAATACATGACACTCCAAAATATCTTTAAACTAATTGATTAACGTTTGCTAACTAGCTAATCAAACTAACTAATTTGGAAAAATACCATATCAAGCAACACTCTACTTCTTAACATTTATTTGGTAGCTATAGCTACATAAAAAATGCCCAAATTGGATGGCTGGCCCTGTCCACTATGCTCTGCATCAAATCATTGAAAATAAATAAATAAAAAATTGTTGAAATCACAATAGCTAACTAGTAGGTATAGAAAATACAATGCTGCTATGTATCAGTTTGTAAGGGGTGAATATAGTTACGTATAATTGAAAAAAATTTCAAGTCAAGTTTAACACTCTACTAAAATTATTCCCACTAGACCAAGTTCTCTGTGTTACCCAGGATGTCACCTAGCCACTGATTCTACACTTTAATGAAAAGAAGAAGTCTTCACTTACAGTGTATTTGGCTAAATGTGCAAGTAGACAAGCTGAGAGACCTGACACTCTCACTCACCTTAAGCCATTTACAATCCTGCCATGGCCAGACGGTAAGAACTGCCCACTAAAGTGAATAGCTATTTGGGGGAGGGGGGGACATTATTCACCGTAGGGTATACTAAATTCACTCGTGTCCTCGTAACCCATTTACAGTCGTGCCACAGCCAGGCAGTGAGAACAGCCTATACTAAAGTGAATAGTTACAATGGGGGAGGGGGGACATTATTCACTGGAGGGAGACAAAATTCACTAGTGAATTTTGTCCCCGGAGACATTATTCACTAGTGAACACTGTCCGGGGGGACATTATTCACTAGTGAATACTGTCCGGGGGACAGTTTATAGGGGGGACAAAATTCACTACGACACCGGATAAGCAAGGGGTCTACTGCACTTGCGGTTGCGCAGAAGGTCAGAAATATTGCTGATGTCAGCAAATGGTCGCTAATTTAAGCCTCTACGCTGGTCGTTGGTAGTCTGGCTACTAGGTCGTTGGTTGGGTTAGCTGGGTGGTCGCTGGACAGAGGTGAGAAAGACTGCAGACGCTGTCGGTGCAGGTAACTGGTCTTATAAATGGAGTGGTCGTTGGTCAGAGGGGTCTCTCAAGAGAGGGACCACTGTACAACAAGAGCATAAACATTTATAAAGGTGGTTGTAAGGCAGACCTTCATTACTTGATTAAAGCAGCTGGGTTTGTATTGGCCACCTTGTTATTGTACTTCCAAAAGTGAAAAAAAAAAGTTTAAAATACTGGAAGAGCTGTCAGCTCAGGCTCAGAGTCAGCAAGTCATCTGGAGAGTTATGCTAAATGGTTTCTCGAACTTTTTTCAGCTGTAGCAGAGTGTGTTTTCTCCATTCTTTGAACATTTTTATTGGGATATTTAAAGCTTTCACTAAGAGTGGATAACAATAAGTAATAGATACTGATATTTTACACATTCATTTCATATCGTACCAACTTTAGCTATATAGACTGCTGTCATTACTATTTCACTTATACAATTGGAGTAATAAGGGAATAAATAAGAAAATTTATAGAATAATATGCTATGAATAATAGCACATTTTTTGAAATTAAAAAAATTTAAAAATGTTGAGCATAATCTGGCAGGCCCTACTATAACCCGGAAGAACCACCCGGCCATCAAGTCCAGTGCCATCAGAGAGGCACTCACAGATGTGGAACTACCCTTCCAACCAATTGTTGCCAGAAGGGCACCGCCCTCCCATGCTTTGCTGCTCGTCAAAGCTGCCACGCCCTCCATGGAAGAAGCACACAGATACAACCTCAGAGGGAGAAAGGCACTCACAGTAGAAGAATTTCTACAACTCAAAGCCATGTAACCTCCTCACTCATTCCTTACTCATCTTATTAGTTCAGTCACCCTTACATATACACTTCTTGAACATGGCGCCTCCAGCCTATCTTGGAGGTTCACATGGAGCGGGTCCTCTCCGGCCTCCGAGGCCCCGCTCCATGTAATTAAAGTTGTTTTCCATGTAATTAAAGTTGTTTTCGTGGGTAAGATTACAGTAAAGTCTCACTGTAATTCCATTCACTTCACTCTTATCACCTACTCATTAGCAACAAGGCTGCTCTACAAATTCCTAAGTCATTCACTTCATGTCCACCTAACTCATTATCACCTCATCATTGGGGCATGCTCACTGACCACCTCATGTATTCTCTGTTCATATAACAATAGCCTTCTCTGGCCCTTGTACCTTAAGGTAACGTTTATTGACGGATACTAATTTTGGCGATTTCTGATATGGTGCATTTGACGGATATTAATTTTGGCGGTTATGGTCTGTAATAATACATAGAATTTTTCGCATGCTTCATAAATTATCAGTAATAACTTACAAGGAGCCAATTGATGGCAGATTCGAAGATGACACTGCCGCTATTTTGAAAGATATCTACGATAGCGAAGAAGACGATGAAGCCATTGAAGTTAATGCTAATGAAGAAGAAGACGACGAAGCCATTGAAGTTAATGTCAATGAAGAAGAAGACGATAGTAGCGAAATAAATGTTGTTACCTAGTTAGCTTGTATTATATCATATATGTTTAAATTGTTTACCGACAATTGCACTACAGGAACTCACTTGCAGCCTATCCAGCAAATTAGGTAAAAGATCGTCAATATAGCCTCATCCATTAATATTGTTAGCGGGTTTCAATATTAGCGAAAAATGGCAAATCGCTAATTGGCGAGCGAGCGTAGCGAGCGAGACACTTACAGGGGTAACACAATCGAAAATCGGGGATGTTTATAAATTTATTTGTATATATGTTTGGACGTACGTATGTCATTTTGTACTTTGACCCTCGCGTTTTTGTGTTAGTTATGTGGTCGACCCCGTCCCAAATTGCACTAAACAAATCCTCTGGTTTATCGATCAGTACCCGTATCACCCTAGAAATTGATTGTTTATACCGTTTTGAATTCTTTTTCCATTTCTATTCGAGTTAGTGGCGGTGGTAAGTCAATGCGCTCTTTGTCATGGTTATAAGCCGTGCGCAACAGTATTTACTTGAAAATACATTGTCCACTAGACTACTGAGAAGGTAAGTCTGTGTAGGTGCATGTCCAGTTGTGTCAAAGCATTGTGTGTTACAACCACTACTTAGCTAAAGAATATCACAAAGAAAACTTGTAAATAACGTGTATTGTTTTGTTGTTGTTGTTTTCTTTCTAAGCAGTTGCAGAGAGTTGTTACTATGGCACTGAAATACCTTTACCCTGTATGCTAAATTTAAAAACTGGACCTTATTTTCAGTAACTTCAGTGTTAGAAGTCAAAATCATTCATATAAAAATAGTATAGTCTTTAGGCTCGCTCGCCATTTGTGCTCAAGCACATCACTAGTATTCGCTAAAATGAGTACCCGTTAATAAATGTTACCGAGAATTTATGAATTTGAATTGAACTATCTCTTGACTTATATTTGCGCACCTGCGTGGTTTCCTACCCTTACACAATTATAGGTAGGCTCGCTCGATATTTGTGCACAAGTATACCACTAGTTGGCGAGCCGAGCGAGACACTTACAGGGGTAACACAATTGAAAATCGGGGATGTTTGTTTGTTTGTATATATGTTTGGACGTACGCATGTCATTTTGTACTTTGACCCTCTCATATTTTGAGTTAGCTCAGTGTTCGACCCCGTCCCGAACGTCACTAAACAATATCCTCTGGTTTATCGATCATTACCCATATCATCCTAGAAATTGAATTGTTTACTGCTTTGAATTCTTTTGCGGGTGCAGTTTAAACTCAAAAACTTACTGGAGTTCCATTTCTACGAGTTAGTGGCGGTGGTAAGTTGATAGCTATTAGTCATAAGCCCTATGCAATAGTATTTACTTGAAAATTCATTGTCCACTAGACTTACCACAAGGTAAGTCTTGTGCAAGTTTGTTCAGTTATGTGAAAGTATTGTGCATTACAACTATTACACAAAGAAAAAGTTTAAAGAACGTGACTTGTTTTTTTGTTTTTTTTTGTTGTTTTTTTTTTTTTTTTTGTTGTTGCTTTTTTGTTGTTGTCGTTTGTTTTTTTCAATTCAAAAAGTTGCAAGGAGTGGTTACTATGGCATTGAATGCCTTTACCGTATAATATGTAATTTAAAAACTCGACTTTTTTTAGTAGCTTGAATGTTAGAAGTTAAAAGCAATTGTTTAGCAATAGTGTAGTTTTAGGCTCGCTCGCCATTTGTGCTCAAGCACATCACTAGTAGTAGAGTCAATGACAATCACTTCTGTACGGGTGGTCAGTAAGGTTGGCAAACTAATCATACCTTACCTATTTTTTTCAACTTTTTTTTTCAATTTTGTTAAATTATTATCATCAGGTATACCAGCTTTTTGGCATTGTATGTATTCACCTAGATCTGCAATATTCTAATAGTAAAATTTTCAGTGAGTCAAATTTACACATGAAAAATTCTGATGATTCAATTGTGTGTTTTGTGTGTGTGTGTGTGTGTGTGTGTGTGTGTGTGTGTGTGTGTGTGTGTGGTGTAATTTAGCTATTATGATAAGTTAGCACTAAGATAAATGGATGGAGTACAGGCCGCATCATCAGAGCTGAAAACTGATCCCTGATATCAGCACTCAACCCAATTGCTCTTTTGATGGCATCAACTTCGTTAGAAATTGGAAAGTCAGGACCCCTGAGAATTTTCAATGTATTGATGCCTTGATGATAATGTTTTCTACTGAACAGCCATCTTGGAGTCTCATAAGTTGCAAGCATTCCCAACTCAAAGAGAGCAATCACTCCAGCAGCTACAAGTGCGGTGTAATAGTAATGAATCTTATGTCCTCCAAAATTAATCCCCAGGATATACATATACGAAGAGCATATACCAGATGTTTGAAATAATTCATTGCAATTTCCAAATCTTCCCTTCCACTTAACAGAAGCTAATATAGACCTGAAATGAAAAACAAAAACAACAAACAACAAACAAAAACAACAAAAATTACTTGTATAGCAACCTGCCTTAATTAAAAGTAGTAGGTAAAATTTAGTAATATTGCATAACTATAGAACACAACAAGGGATGTTTTAAGCATGTGCCGGTGCACACACGCATACACACAGGCATACACGCCCATTCCAGTCAAAAATCTTTCAGTTAGAAGTAAAACGAAATATTTCCATTCACTATCAGTGACTAGTTATTGACCTCAGAGATAAGACCAGTTATCAAAACTCGTAGCTTTACCCCCTCCTCTGTACTTTCTGCACATATGAGGGAAAGGGTGTGAGACATTAGATGGTTTTGCACAGTCAGCATGTGGCTCTACACATGCTTAATGACTTGATATACTTGTACAAAAGCTCACATGAGCTAATCGTGCAGTGTATCTCCTGGGTTCCACAAGAATTTCTAGGCAGTGAAACAAATTGCTCCCATTGTTGATCACTGCTTGCAGAAGAGAGGGTGTTGCCATGGGAGACTACTCCTGTACTCCTACTTCTCCCCTTCCCAAGAATATTATCCCTGAAGGGTGGAAATAGAGTGTGGGGGACTGCTCTCATCAATATTAAAGTAGCCTCATTTAAGAGTCACAAATAACTAAGTTCCTTCTTTACTGGTGCAGCTTACATATGTGCACAACAACTCAGTACAACAGGAAGTATAATACAAATTAAAATGTGGCATCTGCAAACTCACTCCAATAGGCTCATGAGAATGGAGTCAGAGTGAGCTGGATATTTAGTAAAATTGCTATTCCTCAGTTCCATTAGAGCTGGTGATGAAAATCCTCCAGTCATTCCACATACGAATGAAACCAGACAAGCAGTGATGACACAACGGGCTGTAACCAAAGTATTCTCCTTATTAATTCTTCCTACCTTTAGTCTGGTGGCTTAACGAAATTACTCAAAAGGATCGAATTTTGCATGAATTTTTCTTTCAACTTCATAAATATTATTAGCCTAGGAGCCCCACCCAAAAATTTTAATTAAGCCCGCTAATTAAAAATGGCCACCAGAGCATTTATTGTTATTTATGCTTTAAAATATTCTGCAATATTATTATTATGCAAGAATTATTGTATAGCTAGTTAACATGTTAAATTTCAAGTTTAAAACATAGATTGATAATAATTTAATATTTATGGTTGCATTTGCAACTACACAGTGGTGAGCAGCATAGATTAACATTGGCACAATTATATCTACTGTAATCTCCTTTGCAGGCACACTTAAAAAATTTCTGGTATGCTAAGCCAGACCAGTTCCCAACACCGTGCAGCAGCAATTTTTGATCAAATTCACTTGGATTTGAAATTACTTGGTGGGGTCGAGTGCAATAGGTCCATATTCCAGTCTGGTATTTGCTCACTTATAGGCTCTTACAGCTAAACAATTCCTCTCTGGCCTCATCACTGAACTCAATGAACTGGTTTTATCCTATAGCACAACTGTTAATCTTTCTATTTTTGAAAGTGGTTGGAGCTGCAAGGTAATGCTGCTTGCTTCCAGAAAGTGGTATTTTTAACTGAGGTCTAATTTCACCAGGGTTTGCACTATAGGAAACTGAAAAATGCTGATTCCAGTTCCATGAAATGACTTCACTGCAGTTGTTGAGTTGGGGTTATGGTCAAAATTATCCAGAGCACCAACAGTGAATAATCTATCCGTAAGACAGGCCGGGGCCACAACTCCTTTTTATTGTCAGATACTGCTGCAGCTATCATACTTTCAATTTGTAAACTTTGTCATATGAAATACAAATTCACATGTGATAAAGTTGTTCAATGAGTTTCTTGCTCCAAGCCATGTAGTGAATGTTTAGACCAATGTAGATGGGAAGAGGTGGCTCACGATCAGAGGAATGCCTCGTTTCATGGTACATGATTCAGAAGCTTTCTTATGTATTAAAATGACTTGACCTACAGTTAGTCATGCCTAAGCTTCACATTGCCCTTGGTGTTTTTAGTACCATTGAAAATTAAAGGAATAAGATATATAAGGCTTGAAGGATGAGACTCCTGTAGGCAATTAGATGGAAGGGAACCTGTGCGGAGTGTATGAGGAAGTGCCCCACCCACTCTGCTGAGTTATGATCTCCGTGTGATGAAGGACCAGGTAGCTCAACACCCTCTGGAGCAAGTGACTCACGCACAACCGCTGGCCGATAAGCTTGCAGTCTTGCGCTCGTAACCCAAAAGCGCCCACTCCCCACTATCACTAATAGGGTTCGGAATTATTGAGCAACAACAAAATGAAGTGACTACATATCATATAAGGGAAGCACAATGATAAAATTCGAATGGGTAGAATATGAATATCATTAATGTGTGGTAAAGGGTGAACATTGAGTGTGTGCGATGACAATGACCATTGTTCTGATGATCCTTGCCCTGAAGTCTTTTGTCCAGCCAAGGGATGACTTCAGGGCGCTGGGTCCCAGCAGCTCAGTCTTGAAGACGGTCTGGAGACCCAGACATCCTCCTGGGGGGGTTTGGGTTGGTGGGAGCATCTGTGGAGTGGTGTTCGTCATCAGCGATGAATGGTATGAGTTTGTTGGCTGGTCTGGTGAAGGTCTTTCCTCGGCACTTGGGCTGGACAGCTCTGACTTGGTTGTCGCTGCCAGGGAAGATTTCCGTGATGATGGCGAGAGGCCAGTCCCTGAGTTTTAGGGTATCATCTTTCACAAAGACAAGTTCTCCGGTAGAGAGCTGGTGGCCTGGTCGCATCCACTTTGAGCGTTGGGAGCAAGAGGCGAGGTAGGTTTTGAGCCACTGCTCCCAGAGATCGGCTGTCAGTCTGGAGACGAGGTTCCATCTTCTTAGATTGGTAATCTTGCTGGATGGCGGTTGAGGAGTCGGTGCTGCTTGGAGGGGGCGGTTCACTAGGAAGTGACCGGCTGTCAGGAAATTTCCTTCTGTGACGTCATCTGCCTTCAGTGGTACTAAAGGCCGAGAGTTGAGGATTGCCTCGATTTCAGTCAGGAGAGTGTACAACTCGTCAAACCGTAGTGGATGAGGCTTAATGTTCTTCTGTAGCAGAGTCTTCATTGATTTTACCGCTGCCTCCCAGAGCCCGCCAAAGTGTGGAGCTCTGGGTGGGATGTGATGCCACTCTATTCCATGTGCTGAGGCGAAGCTGCTGATCTCATTCCGAACTTCCTGCGATTCCATTAATCGTTGCAGTTCGCGGATTTCCTCCCGGGCCCCGACAAAGTTTGTACCGTTGTCTGAGAAGACCGAGGAGGGGCATCCCCGCCTGGCCACAAATCTCTTGAAGGTAGCCATGAAGTCCTCCGTGGTGAGAGAGGCACAAAGTTCCAGGTGAACTGCTAGGCAGACAAACGGTGCTGCGTAGGTCTTCACCAGGACAGGCTTCCGGGTGTAGCCTTGTCTAACGAGCAGAGGTCCGGCAAAATCTACTCCTGTCTTATTGAAAGGAGGGGCTGGAGCTGTCCTCGAAGTTGGGAGCAATCCCATTTGACAGGTCAGGGTCCTGGCGTACACTCTTTGACACTGTGGACAGGTCCGGCTGATCTTCTTAAGCAGATTACGCAGGCCAGGAATCAGATAGGTTGATCTGAGGATGGAAGCCAAGGCGGTAGGTCCGGCATGACTGTAGGTTTGGTGAAGGGTTCTGATGAGGAGCTTGGTGAGTGGACATTTGGAGGAGAGGGAGAGGGGAATCAGGAGCTTCGGTTGGGACGGGTCTTCGGTATCCCGCACTCTACTCGAGACAACCAGATGGCCTCCCTCTGCTATCTGAAGCAGGCAATGTTGGAGAGGATGACCCTTGGTAGGTGGTCTCTTGTTCATGGTTGCAGTGAAGGCCTCGGGAAACGAATCCAATTGGGAGAGACGGAAGAGTTTGGGCTTTACTTTCAGGACTTCTGTGGAGGAGATGGTCTTGGAACAAATGCGGTCGGTGGGTCTGCTTCCGGCGTTGTTGTAGAATCTGAATATCCAGGCCAACACCCTTGTCAGCTTGTGGAATGATGAACATCTAGTCCACAAGTTTTTGGCGAAGGCCTTTCTATCGTGGTTCTCGGTGATCAACTCAGGTTGAACCAGCAGGCAGGAGGCTTCTAACTTCTCGGAGTTCTTCTTGGTAATCGTTGAGTTAGGCCATTGGTGTAGTGGTAAGGCGAGCCAGGGGGGTCCCTTCCACCATAGCTGGGAGAGGATAAGTTCTTTAGCCCGGAGGCCTCTGCTGGCTAAGTCTGCCGGATTGTCATGGGTTCTGACGTGTCTCCAATGGTGGCTCGGCAGTAGCTCTGAGACGGCGTGTACTCTGTTCGCCACGAAGCGTTCCAGGGTGGACGGATCCTTGAAGGACAATTTCACTGTCGGACCAGGCGTAGAGGCTGGCAGTTGGAATGTCTAGGACAGAGGCTGTCTTGACAATCAGCTTGGCCAGTAGGTGGGCAGCTAGGAGTTCTGCCTTGGGTGTGGTGATCGGTTTCAGAGGAAGGACTCTGGCCTTGGTGATGACCAGAGTAACTGTGGTGAGTCTGTCTGCATGAACTCTTCTCAAGTAAATGACGGCACCGTAGGCAACCGAGGAGGCATCTGAGAATCCGTGTAATGCTTGGTATATCACAGGGGTGTCCACGTCAGAGAATACTAAAGTTGGTAATGGAGGGGAGGTTCTCCCGCCACAAGTTCCTTCTGACCTGGTAATCCTGGGGCACCTATTCATCCCAGGACAGAGATAAACGCCAAAGGTCTTGCAGGATTATCCGGGCCACTATAACTGCTGGGGCGAATAGGCCTAGGACATCAAAAACTGCAGCTGTGCCGGAGGTGATGGTGCGTTTCGTGATGGTCTCTTGTGGTAGATCTCGTACTGGAGTGGAGATGTGGAGTGTGTCTGTTTGCACATCCCAGTGCACACCTAGAGCCTTCGGGGCGTGACTTGGAGTGGGGAGTGATAATGGACGGGCTTCTCTCAGTGCTTCAGGGATCTGCTCTAGAAGATCGGCGAAGTTGGACCTCCACTTCCTGAGGTTCATCCCTGCCTGTAGGAGCAGGTTGCAGAGCTGGACACGGAGGGCGTGGGCTACTTCTACCGAGTCTGCTCCCGACAGGTAATCATCTACATAAAAATCCTGGAGGATTGCTCGGGCAGCTTCTGGATGGGACACTTCTGCGGATTTGGCTAGGGTGCGGAGCACTTGGGTGGCTAGGAATGGTGAGGGCTTCACTCCAAACGTCAGTCTCAGCACTCAGCATCCTGCAGTCTACTAAGGAGCCATCTTCCTGACAGAGGATGAAGCGATGGAGGTCTCTTTCGGTCGGATCTAGCAAGACTTCCCGAAACATTTTTGAGATGTCGGCTGACATCCCAACTTTGAAGCGACGAAATCGGATGATAACATCCAGGAGAGGCGGATACAGGTTTGGACCTGGCAGCAAGGTGTCGTTGAGTGAATAGCCAGATGTGGTCTTGGCGGAGGCGTCAAACACAGGTCTGGTCTTGGTTGTGGTAGAGGTCTCCTTAAAGACTCCATGCACGGGGAGGTAGTAGTGCGGCTTGAGTTTCAGCCAGGGAATCTTCTCAGCATGGCCTAGCGTGATGTATTCTCTCAACTCTACGTTGAAGGCATCCAGCTTTCCTTTGGGTCTCAGGGACTTCTCATTAGCAAGAAGACGCTTGATGGCTTGTCCTCGGGATTCACCAAGTTCTGGAGGGTTCTTAGGTCTAGGCATGATGACTGCAAATCTCCCATGGACTCTGGTGTGGGACTTCTCAAATTCCTGGATCACTTCATCTGTTTCGGGTGTCAGATTTGGTGCATCCGGGACTTGATCCAGTTCCCACAGCTTGGCGAGGTCGTCCTGGAGGTGGTCTGGAACAGCAGTCAGTGTGCAAAATATAAAAAATCAGATGCTAGGACACAGTGACCAACCAGTTGGGCTTTTGTAAGGTCATTTTGAATTTTGTTCAGTCGTTATAATTATTGCTGCATTTACCTTTATATACATGTATTTATTGTGTAGGTTTGCAATATTCACATGTACACTGCATTAAATACCTCTTATTTAGTGTACTACTGAACATTATTATCTTTCCCATCATTTACAAATTTGTATGCAAAAGCTATATTATGTTTGATGTGTATATGATTTTTCATTTTTTATTTCTAATCTTTAACATAATTTAAATGATTGAGACATAAAAGAATGATAATAGCTAATGATATATGAAACAGTATTATAGTTGAGGGTAACATCAATCAGAGTCTGAGTCACACATCCACCTGTCCCAGTCCTGCAACCAATCAGAATCGGAAGATACTTCTTCAGAGTTCCCTTGTGCCTCTGCACTGGTAGAACTGCAGGGTTCGCTACTGGTGGAGCCAGCGCATGCCTTGTAGGACTTCCTGGGCTTCTGGTTTGGCCTACGAGATTTATTTCTCCACCATAAATCCACTGCAGCATCAGGATTGAAATCGTTCAATGGTACTGGGTCAATACCAAGTGCCAGTAAATCCTTCAAGGTATCATTTGCCATTAGAGTTCGTTTGTTATTCTTAATCAGGTTCATCTGAGAAAAAGCTCTTTCCAATTTGGCATTAGAAGTCGGAAGTGAAAACAATAACCTGGCTAATGCAAGAGCATTGAACCATTCACTCGCATTAGGTGCATGAAAAATCCGCCACCATACAGCTCTGTAATCCAGGGTAGATAGAGAAATAAAATGAACTGCATACTGCATCAAAGAAGAAAATTCAGGTACAATGAGGTCGGTGTCAACTGAAGCATTTCTCAAAGGAATGGAAAATTTCTTCACAATTCTATCAACAGAATCCATGGACAAATATTCTTCAATAGTTTTTTCCCACCCTTGAGAACCCAAAACAAAAATAATGTCTCAAAAATATTACATCACACCATCTCAACCGCGACTGTATGCACTCAGTGATTTTAGAGCAGTATTCCTTGAAGTGGTTCTTGTAATACACTTTAGCCTGAGGATAATTTTTTAAAGGCTGACACTGATAAAGGAAATCCTCTTTCTCTCTTGTGATTTTTTTCAGTGTAGCTGCACAAGTAGGCCACTCCTCCATGTCTTTGGAACTAAGTTTTTCAGTTTCTTGCAAAGTTTTTAATATACTTGTAAGTGCAGCCAAAATATCCACCTCATTACTTTGCATTACTTTGGAAAAAATAGAACAAGGTGCTAAAAGATCTGTAAAAACCGCACACCCCAAGAGATATTGCCCATCAGTCCTTTTCATGTAGTATCCTTTAAGTTTTGCTCGATCAGTACTTTTCACTGATGGGTCATCTGAAAGAGCTGCAAGGTGGTGAGTATATGCTCCATACCGTGCAAGTACCCGACGCATAGCACACAATTTGTGTGTGATCCATCTTGATCCACTTGCTCTTAACGACTTTTTGACATTACCTTCAAACTCAAGACACTCCCTCAAATCACGTACAATTTCCTCTAATTCTCAAAATTTTTTGGGAGACTTTTCATACAAATAATAAAGCCTCATGAGCATGTCATCAATATCACAAAAAGACGTATTAGTTAGAGCATCTTTAATTGCCAGCTCCATTTGATGTGCAAGGCACCACATCCAAAAAATCCAAGGCAATTGGTATTCAACTAAGCCTTTGAGGCCACTTCTAGCAATATTGACAGCAGCACCATCTGTAGCGATTCCCACCAATTTACTACAACTACTGATATCTAGTGAGGTATGCCAATCTGTTGTAAAGCAGTTTCAATAACAGCAAAGAGACCTTTAGCAGTACTATTTTGGGGTCGAACAACGGTGAAAAACGAAATTCTAGAATGAATTTTTTCATCAGTGCTATCAATATCTCACCAAACAGCCATGACAATCTCATTATCACAGCAACCTTTGTCAGTTGAGCCATCCAATAATAAAGGAAAAAAATCAGCTTGCGACAATGCATTTTTCAATCTCTCTCCCTCCACTTCAGCAATAAAATGTATAAATGTTTTGCAAGCTATGTCATTAAGATAGGTTACACCCAAATCCACTCCATGCTTTTTCTCCAATGCACAAATGCTGGCATACTTCTTGAAGGAAAGTGTTTCAGTAGCCACTAAATAAGCAATATCAAACTTCCTCTTCAGTTTCTCTCTTTCATCCTTGGATAATGAAGTGAGAGCTCTGGCAATAGGAGCATAATGAGCAGCATCTAATCCGAGGCTTCTGGCTTGATCTCTCCTCAAAAGCATGTGCTGATCACTTTTGGCATGGTCTATTACGTTAGAAATTCTTATTGATTCAGCTCCAGTGATCCATTTTTCGTTGAAGTTTCGTCTGCCTTTAATTTTTTCTGCGTACTTTGTGCAGACAGAGCAAGTCAAGGTGGATACCATTTTACTGTGGCCTTCCACAACAGCAACACAATCCAGCCAACTAATCGTTTGCCAAGTTTTGTCGTTGTCGGTCTTCCACTTAGTGAAAGTAGCGAAATTTACTTTTCTTAGGCGGTTCCAGAGGTTCAATAGAGGAACTGGCGTTTCTTTTCATAGCGGAAGATTCGGAAAACAAAAACAAAAAAAAACAACGAACAAACGGGGCGTTCACTACGATTTACTGTTGCAGAGACCAAACCTCAGTTTCAACCGTAGCAGAACGGATTACTGTTAGTAGCTGCATTTTGGGGCGGTGCGCGAAATTGGCGCGAACTAGCCTCAAAATTAGGCGCGCGCGATCACCGTTTCCTTACGCTTACAGCATCATCAGCCTCAAAAGGTGAGCGGTCACCTTTTCCGTGCGTACACTACCTCGCGCTGTCAAAATGCAAAAATGATTGGTAATTGACCGATGTCCGCCAGTAATTTTGCACACTGGCAGTTGTCATCAAGGCTAGAGGGTTCTCGTCACTGGAGAGGGGTCCAGCAACGCTATGACTTTGAGGCCGTCGAACTTCAACGATCCCTCATAGACGCAGCTGTCCATGTCTGTGGGTTTAATGGGGTGGCTCTGGAGGAATCACTCGCTCTCGAACCACCAACCGGCACAGGGAAAGTATACACAGGAAAGGTAGGTCACGGCTCAAAGGACTCACAACCAGAAGATGCCCGAACTCTGTGACACGCTGCCACCAGAGTCCTCCTCACTCAGGTAAGTACGACAAGCTGGCTACTAACCCAGTGTTTACACAAACTAAGATTATTAGAGAACTGCCGATACACAGGCGCGCCCAAGCTTTTATAGCCATAGACACGCATGCGCAAAAATAGAAATGCTCACGGATTGACATCCGGACAATGACACAACATGCATGCACTCAGCAGATGATACAGTAAAGATAAATAACACAACACTAAAATAATACAAACAAAAGAGTTACTATAAATGAATATGTTCATTACTCCGCCCACAATTCCCCCCGCTAAGATTCGACAGGGGCGAATCTGATTCCACCAGGGCGGAGCTCGATTGATCGCAGGGCCACGCCTGCCGACTCATCCCATCCGCGTTGTTGTGGATCTTGCCTGGCCTGTACTTGATCACCACACAGAATCGCTGTAGGGCCAGGGCAAACCTGAGTAAACGTTTATTCAGGTGACAACCTGAAACGAGGGAGCAACAAGGCTGATGATCTGTAATGACAGTCACGTCCCTCGCGTAGAGGTAGAACTCAAAATGACTCAGGGAAGCCACAATAGCCAAGCATTCCAACTCCGTGACGGAGTAATTCTTCTCCGCCGGTCTCAGTTGGCGCGAGAAGAAACCCACGGGAAGTTCTTTCCCATCTCTGCATACATGGAGACAACAACCGACTCCCGAGCCCGAGGCATCGGTATATAACACAAAAACATCATGACTTACAGGAATAAATAAAACACAAGCATCACACACACCACATTTGAGCTTACGAAAAGCAGAGTCCATGTCCTCCGACCAGCTCACCCGGAGAGGAGCCCTCAATGAAGTTGCCGGAGTCAAGTGGCTCGAGTGAGAGGCAAACAAGGGAACAAACTGCATATAATAAGACATGGCCCCAAGAAACGATCTGAGTTGTTTCTTGGTAACAGGGCGAGCAAAAGATCTCAAAGCCTCCACCCGATGTTCAGGCACAGAAAGGGAACCACACCCAATCCTATGGCCCAAATAAACTAAATACTTCCTGCCAAAGTGGCACTTCTTTAACTTAATAGTAAAGCCAGCATCACCCAAACACTCAATAACAGACTTCAGGTGGGCAAGATGTTCATCCCACGACTTACTAAACACGACTACATCGTCCACATAATTCTTACTACAGTGTGACACAGGTTCCAACACCTTCTCAACTACAGACTGAAAGATCGCCGGAGCATTTTTAAGTCCAAACGGCATACGTACATATTTAAATCTTCCAAAGGGACATACAAAGGTTGTGAGCTTGCTGGAGTTCACATCCATGGGAATCTGATGTAACCCAGCAGTCAGATCAAGCGTTGAGAGACAACTACAAGGACCAACTAAGTCCAAAATCTCGGCTAACGAGGGTAACCAATAGCGGCGCAAGGGAGTCACCGCGTTCAGCTGACGAAAGTCGACACAAAGTCGGACACCGCCATCTTTCTTCCGAACAGGAACCAAGGGACTAGCCCAATCAGAGTCTGATTCAACTATAATACCGCCGGCAAGCAAGGAGTCGATTTCAGACTTGACAGCATCACGAATGCCTACTGGTATCTGCCTTGGGGGCAAGGAGACAACAGAAGCTCCATCTTCCAAAATAATGACACACGATCCTACCTTGGACAAGCCAGGGGACGTACTAAAATACTCACTCAGCTCAGATAACAAAGAATCAAGATCACACTTTCTATAACCAGTACACACATCACTATCCAAAGAAGTTTTACTAACTAAAAGAGAGTCATCTATACCGCAGTCTTCGGCAACAACAGTTATGGCATTGGCTTGTAGCGCAGGGCGAGGGGTATACACCTTCAGGTTACACCTGTGGGCAACTTTAACTGGGTGGTCATCACCTTTGGACACTCTGTAAGTTACGTCAGATGACCTACTGACAACAGAATAGGGACCTTCCCATGCAGCTTGTAGGGAAGCCTTGATGCCCGGGATCCTCATGAGCACTAAGGACCCAATCTCTAAAGGTTTGTCACGCACACCCTTTTTAGCACACTCAGCCCGCTTACCACTGGACACTGACTGATTGGCTGCCACACTATCAGAAATGACTGCCAACCGGTCGTTCAACGACACTAGCCATTCATCTACATCGACAGGATCAAAAGGTCTCTCCACCCACCCTTCATACACTACGTCCAGAGGGCCTAACACATCTCGACCATAGACAATACAGTGGGGAGAATAACCGAGGTCACGATTTGGGACCTGGCGCAAAGCGAATAACGCCAGAGGGAGAAAATCAACCCAATCCACCCCCGCGTCCACAGCCTTGGAAGCATTGGTTTCAAACTGCCATGCATCCGCTCAACAACACCATTTGACTGGGGACGGTACGGAGAAGTGGCTAACTTATCAATTCCCAACAGGTCACACACTTCAGTCATTAACTTAGACAAGAAGATGGTACCACGGTCTGACAACACACGAAGGGGAATCCCAGTGCGACTTATCACCTCGAGAAAACATTGAGCAGCTTCAGAGGCGGACGCTGTACGCATAGGGATGGCATCAGGCCAACGACTAGCGAGACACACGTACGCAAAGAGGTATTTAGAACCACGCTTACCCTTCGGTAAAGGACCCACCAGGTCTACACACACGCTTTCGAACGGAACACTCACGATTCTACGTTCAACCATAGGGGGTTTCTTGTTCCCCGCATTGTTCATTCTTAAACACACGTCACACGACTTGACAAATTCACGAATGTCACAGTGCATGCCAGGCCAAGTAAACTTGTTACCCAGCAGTTTTCTCATCCCACGTACCCCAACATGGGCAGTTTTATCATGGGCGAGAGTCAACAACCGCTCTCTGAAAGCAACAGGAGCTACAATCTTTACAACTGGATGATCATCAACCAACACTGAAAGCACAAGTAACCCATCTTTGAAAGAGTACCCGTTCAACGACTTACGACCCAACTCACAGAGAGAAGCTAGGGAGTCATCAGACTTTTGAGCCAAAATAACAGACTCAACGCCACCACTGGACGTGGGAACAGGCACAACAATATCAACACTATCATTAGACACATGTTCACTAGGAACAACAACAACATCAGAAATAACAGGTTCAGAAACTACATCACTAACTACTTCAGATACATCAACACACACATCATCAGAAACAACATCATTCGAAACAGAGGGAGAAGACACATCAGGTATAGAGAGAGACACAACCTCAACCCCGTCACTGCCTGCACTACCATCAACCACTGCCCCATCCCCATCCTCGTCAGGCCCATCAAGAAGCCCAGAAACCGAAGGTTCCGCCGCACTAGACCCAACTCCTACGGAAGGTAGAGAAGGACTATGGAAAACATCAATGGCAGCTAAGCGAGCAAGTTCCTCATCACAAACAAGGGGAACAGGCTCAGCTAGCTCAACTTGTCGAGCTCTACGTTTCTTACGTCTGCGCTTTTTCTTAGCACATTCACTTCTAGTCACAACATTTACTGAGGCTACCTCATCCTGGGTAGTGACAAGAGCAGAGGACACAGCCTCCAATGTCTCCCCACCAGAGTAGGCAGCTTCATCAGTCGCTGGTTGGGTGCTGCAGGTATCATGCAGGTGCCCCACCTCCTCAAGCAACTGATCTGCTTGAGTGGCGGCACCCAACAAGAGGTGCTCAGCCGTACTCGGCTCCATTGGTATGGAAAACAGTACCCTACCGGCCAAACTATCCCGGTGGGCAACAGCCACTCTGTGCTTAAAGCACATACCCTTAAACTCAAAATTGACAATGGCTACACGTAAAGTAACAGGATCACTGTCCCAACCCTTCACTTCAACCGTTTCCCCGGTCAGCTGGTCCTCGTAAACAAGGCATCCAGGGACTATGGAGATCTCAGCTCCAGTATCAGGCACAATCTCACACTTCGTGCCGTTCACACTACCAAAAGTATGGGAAGGACGATCTCTAACTGCCACCCAACTTGTATTATATACTTTTCTCTTTACACCATCCTTATGGTCTGTCTTGATATTGCGTTTCGGGCAGTCAGGGGACTTGTGTCCCGGCTCTCTACAAGTATAGCACACCAACCCAGCAGGTTTAGTACTTGAATGACCTGGAGAACTGCCACTACCATTACTACCCTCACCACTAGTGGATGAACCACTGCTACTATTACGGCATTCAAATGCTCTGTGTCCCCGCTTCAGACACTTGAAGCACACTAAAGGGGAGAAACCACGACCCACTCTACTACCGGTCGAGCTGGCCTTCTCGAAAGAAGCAGCCGTACGGGTAGGGGAAATGGAAACAGCGAATTTACTCAACTCTCTCAAAGACTCAAACGACCTCTGGTCCATCGCTTCCCTCTGAGAATGAGACAACGAAGACCGAAAGGCAGAACATACCAGAAACATGATAACTTCTTCTCTAGTTTTACACAACAATTCCAACGAACTAACAATACGACTGAGATACTTAAACTTCTCACTGGGGTTTGTGGAAAAAGGAAGTGCTGAAAACCCTTCCCTATATTGCACCCCAAGAGCAACCAGGTTGGAGCCCAACGACTCAAACAACCTTTCCTTAATCTCGTCATATGTAGCAACTTCTTTATTCAAGGTGGACAAGGCTTCCAAAGCAGACTCCGAGTGGAGCTTCTGCAACAGTACCCGCTTCCACCGTCTACGTGGACAACCCATTATGGCTAAGTTAGATTCCAGGTTGGCGACAAACTTGGCAATATCCATACCATCTTTGTGGGCTGCTAGTTGACCGATCTCCCGAGACATGTCAGCATCGATCGAGTCAACACTGCTACGACTACTACCAGATAACAAACCAGAACTTGCTAAACCATTAAAGAACTCAAAAAATGAGGATTTCAGTCTAGTATCAATCATTGTGGAAATCGGATCCACCTCATTAGGAATATGGGGACGCTCATCATCTCCCATCATTGTGCTAGCTGGGGAATCACTACCCACAGAACTACTAAATTCAACGTCAGACTCAGAAATGGGGGAAACACGAACTGTCTCAACCGCACCCAAAGAAGAGCCCGAAAATAGCAGAGGAGAAAGCCCAGAAGCAACACTCAGGCTATCAGTATCCAAACACACGGACTCACCACTTGCTCCTACTTTCTGCCTCCCATGCTTACACACTCGACCCGGCTGTTCACGTTGGCTCATCCAGGCAATCCAATCGAAGGACACGTTCCTGGAGAACACACACACGAAAACAACACACAAGTAAAACACAGGTGAGCGTAAAAGGAAAGACAAAACCAACTTGCACACGGCACAGTACAAAATGCTAACAGAAATAACAAGACACTCAGGCACAAGACCAAAAATGGAAACACGCTAACAGGTGACAAACACAAAAATTGACAAGTCCGAGACGAAAATCACACTAGGCCTCGTGTACGGCGCTCCAATAGGAATCGACTAGGCCTCGTGTACGGCGCTCCAATAGGAATCGAGGAAGGAGAATGTCAATCCAACGATCCAGTAGATAGCAAGATGCACGCAGAAGTCCAATCCACGAATGGAATCCGAGTTTTAAATCGGTCACAAACGAAGTAGACACACGCACACAGCAAAATCCAGACAAAACACACGCACAAAACACAAGGAGACGATCTGATCCGAGTTTTAAATCGGTAGAAAGTTCAACACACGGTAACGAAATTTCGACGAACGAGGAGAAGACCTCAACACCGCTGCCGCCAATTGTGGGTTTAATGGGGTGGCTCTGGAGGAATCACTCGCTCTCGAACCACCAACCGGCACAGGGAAAGTATACACAGGAAAGGTAGGTCACGGCTCAAAGGACTCACAACCAGAAGATGCCCGAACTCTGTGACACGCTGCCACCAGAGTCCTCCTCACTCAGGTAAGTACGACAAGCTGGCTACTAACCCAGTGTTTACACAAACTAAGATTATTAGAGAACTGCCGATACACAGGCGCGCCCAAGCTTTTATAGCCATAGACACGCATGCGCAAAAATAGAAATGCTCACGGATTGACATCCGGACAATGACACAACATGCATGCACTCAGCAGATGATACAGTAAAGATAAATAACACAACACTAAAATAATACAAACAAAAGAGTTACTATAAATGAATATGTTCATTACTCCGCCCACAATGTCCATGTTGCCAATGTTGCCAATGTAGAGGTCAATTGGTCCACCTAACTCTCCATGGGCAAGTGGCAGGTTCTTGAGGGAGGGCAAGTTCAGAATAGAGTCCTTGTTGGAAGGCGACTTGATGGGCTTCATCTTCTGCACTACAGAGAAGACAATGGGCTTGGATGTGAAGGACAGATCTTCTGTTAGGAAAGGACGGTCTGGCTTGGGGTACGGAGACGTCTATGTTGGTTGTGGAGGCCGCAACTGCTAGAGAGTCGGCAGAGGATTCACCAGGTCTATCCTTGTGTAGCAACGTGTGGTGCTTTTGGTTACAAGTCTTGCAAGTGAACTTGTAGGGGCACGACTTAAAACCATGACTGTCTGAAAAACAGTTGATGCAGAGGCGTTTCTCTCTAACTGTCTTGTTCCGCTTGTCGACGTCATAGCCGATGAAGGTCGGGCAGTGGAGGAGACCGTGATGTTCTTCGCAGACGACGCACTTGAAGGGAGATCTGGATTTGGATGACTTGGATGATGGAGATGGAGAGGACGTGGAACCGGCAGCAACTTGAGCAGAGGCTGAAGGAGTAGACACGGGCGTGTCTGTGGCGGAAGTCTGAAGCAATCTGGCGGAGATGTACATCCTCAATTCTTCCATGCTGGGCTTGATGCCGTTATGGACGACATGTTGATCCCACTCAGCTTTCAGTTTGGGACTGAACATCATGGTTGCTGAGTACATGAGGTAGTCCAACAGGGAGTCTCCTAAGTAATGCTTGAGGGCGTCGGCACCTTTGAAGAATCGTTGGTTGAGGTGTTGGAGGCCTGCGTAGTCAGCAGTGAAGGAGTCTGGCCTCGACACTTGCTTAATCAGGATGGGAACTACCGTCTGGGGACGACCGAAAAGCTTCCGTAGGAGTTCCATCAACTCATCAAGGGAGACATCGTCTGGGGCGTTGGTTACCTCCATCTTGGCTTCTTTGGAGAGTAGAGATTCTACGAGTAGGCATCTCTTATCCAGTTCACTGAAACCACTGGCTCTGGTCTTGATGGCAGTGGTGAACAGGTTACTGAAGTGACGCCATTGGAGAGGATCACCGTCGAACTGACAAGGCTTTTTCTACACAGGTTGAGGTTTGTGACGGCATCTTGGAGAGTTTTGATGACAGCTGAGATATTGTCATCATCAGAGTAACCACGGCACTGGTGGCCAAGATCTTTGACCCCTTTTCGAAATTCAGCAAAGGCCTTGATGAAATGCGGTTTGCCGGGTTCCTTTAATGCCTGTAGAGCCTCGAGATCAGTATGCAGGTCCATCCCTGCACCCCAAAGATCTATCTTGTTGTGGAGATTACCTAGTACATTAAGCAGCTCAGCATGAACTGCATCATGCTTATCACGTTCCGAATGTTCAGCATGCAGGAGTTCTTCATCAGCTGCTGCCAAGTCCTCCATTTGGTCGTGGAGAGCTTCGTGGGCTTCTATCTCTTTGTCGAGATTCTTCTTCAAGCGTTCAAGGTCGGAGAGACTTATCTCGCTGTATCTCTTCGCAGACATCTCAGAGATAGCGTGTTGAATCCGAGTGACTTGCCCACGCCTGTGGGCCCGCTTACGTCGGAGTCGTTCGTACTGGGCACTGGCTTCATTCATGATGGACGAATGAAGCGGGAAAAAAAAATCGATTCGGTAAAGTGTCAAACGTTCTGTAGACTAAGTTAAGTGGAGTTAACGAGGTGTAGATAGGCAACGATTGGAAATAGTTGTAAACACAAAGTCGGATGGCTCGTGGGATCCGGACAGCATGGTAATTCGTTCGATGGATGGTAAACGACCTTTTGGAAGGATGATCTTTGGCAGCTACAGTCGATTGAACTGTGACTCAATGGGTTGAAGTCAAAGTCCAATATGGAAGGGAGGGCCCTAGGCTCGTCGTTAGCTCAGTTGAAGAGGAAGTCGCAGATTCGCTCGGCGTAGGACCATCTACGGAGTGTATGAGGAAGTGCCCCACCCACTCCGCTGAGTTATGATCCCCATGTGATGAAGGACCAGGTAGCTCAACACCCTCTGGAGCAAGTGACTCACGCGCAACCGCTGGCCGATAAGCTTGCAGTCTTGCGCTCGTAACCCAAAAGTGCCCACTCCCCAATCACTAATAGGGTTCGGAATTATTGAGCAACAACAAAATGAAGTGACTACATATCATATAAGGGAAGCACAATGATACAATTCGAATGGATAGAATATGAATATCATTAATGTGTGGTAAAGGGTGAACATTGAGTGTGTGCGATGACAATGACCATTGTTCTGATGATCCTTGCCCTGAAGTCTTTTGTCCTGCCAAGGGGTGACTTCAGGGCGCTGGGTCCCAGCAGCTCAGTCTTGAAGACAGTCTGGAGTCCCAGACAGAACCATTGAACTTGAAAGGGCTGATCAATAATAATTGTAGCAGCCTTGGCTAAAATGGTAGCATTTTCAGAAAAATTCCCCTTCTGTAAAGCCTCCCTAAGCATATCTTGACAGCCTTATTGAATGTGATTACGGTATTTCTGCCATCAAACTGTTCTTGGGCTTCTAGGAATTGTTCCAACAGTCATTCCTTCAACTTGATTTTATTGTACCCCTTAGAGATATCAAAATCATGAAAACGACTGACATAGAGGGAATACTGACAGTTGAACAGTGAAGTTCCAGAACTAGCAGCTTTCTCAATGTAGCTAACCAACTCCACAAATACTCTGGAATGGTTTATATTATTTTCCCCAGTGTGGACCTTCTCTTCTCTGATCTTTTCCTAAAAGTGACTTCTGTAATGGTTTCTCAAACTCGTAAGGCACTTCCTGCAACACTTATAATTCTTTGTATGTTACTATCTGCAGCAAAAGTAGAAACTTGTGGAGATTACTTTCTTCAGACGTTTTTCACAATAAATGCAGTTGTTAACTTTTACTCTTGCTGGGTGGTCTCTCTTCGTTGTAGTCATCTACACTCTTGGATTTATGTTTCCTTGCTTTGTTCTGCTTGGAACTATTAAACTTTAAATGATAAGATTTGTGCCAAGATGCACTTGACTACAAAATCTAATGCACTAAAAGAAACACATGCGGGAAGGGAATCAGGTCCCTCAACTCAGCTACATTGCCTAAAAATTATCTTCTCCACATTTTCGCAGCTACTTGTAGGACCACATTGGTCATTGTCATGTGTCATTAATCCTGCCGACAAATGACACATCGTTTCCAATCTAACTCCATGTAATACTCTACAGTTGCATGAACCTAGCCCGACACCAAAGGATGGTTATGTATTGACTTAGTTTTTACTACTTCACACTTTAATTGTGAGTGTTTTCCCTATAAGTGACAATTTTCACACTTGTTATTACTTTGATTCACAATAGAGATGTTTCATCACGTGAATAAACGCACTGTGCACGATGCTCAAGAAATGGCATTAACTTGCTACTTTTGGAAAGTGAGATGGCAGGCATAACATGCTCGAATATTGCTTTCAATATGGTTAGATTTGGTAAGCCTGTATAAAAATTGACACACTCATCACTTTTAAATGTCTGCTCAGAGAACGGAAGTGGCCTTATCTTCATTGTAAGATTCTGCACTGTTTGTTGTAAGTCTTCGATGATTTTAACTTGACAATCAATAGTCTTTTTCAACTCTTCTGTTTCATCCACAAAACTGCATGTTGGAGTGTTTGTAATTTCATCACCGCCCATATGATCATCACCCTGTTCATTATCGATTTCAGGTCTTAAAGAACACTTTACATCAGGACTTACACTGCGACAGCTTGACCCAGGCTCTTCGGCTTCACCAAGCAACAGCAAGCTCTGTGCTACTTCTTGTTCCTTTCTCCTGGTATCTCTTGCTGCTCTTCTAGTTATCCTTTCTTTCTCTGCTGAATTGTTAGCAGCAGCTCGAACAGACTTCTTATGGCCTAGATGAAGAGAGGGCAACCAATCAGGGTTGCTATCATCCATTAAGTCTGCAGGCTTTCCAGAGCTAAAGTGTAGAGAGCATATAGGATCGTTCTTGAGAATCTTTTCAGTTAGGCCTACCCTAGAAATAGCTTTCAGATACCCTTCTCTTCTTCTAGTACTTAGGGAGAGAATATCAGGGCCCTTATTAGATACTATTTTGGGGATTCTGTAAAAGCTGACATCTTTATCTCTACCAGAACGCTTACTGCAACCAAAAACTACACACAACACCATCGCGGGTTGTACACCATGCAGTGTAGTAGGCTCGAGGTCAGGGGTCACGAGACTCATGACGTCAAATGAAACATCTCTATACTCCAAACAGTTGTCCGATATTATATTTCAGAGGGCTCAGCTTCACACATCAACGTGTTTGGCCTAAATTCCATTGCTCAACAGCTAGATTTGTCGCTTGTGCGCATGCGTATAACTCCATTTAACGCCCTCCAGGGCTCCCTATAAAACTCCACGTGCGCCAGCCTCCTTTGGCCTTTTTTCTAGCTCGACAGTTGACGGAGTTTAATTTTGCCTTGAGTTTTTTCTATTTGTTGCTGAGTTGCTAATGGATCAGTCGGAGGGTTCGTCCGGGGTACTGAACGCGGTGTTGGAGAAGCTGGAGGATCTCTCCAAGCGACTTGACGAAGTGGAGAAACCGTGCAGATCGAGATCCCCTTCGACGTCTAGGCATTCTCTGAGACCGTCAGCAGAGTCTGACTCACCGAGGTCTCGCGCCAGGCACAGGCGCAATTCTGACACACTGAGCGGACAGGGTGCCGCCTGTGTCCAGTCGGGGCTCTACGGTCAGACGGAGGACGAGGAACAGGCAGACCAGAGGGAGGATGAATCGGTGCTCAGGCCTGCGCCTGAACGTACCCGGAGATTCCTTACAGAGAGGTTCTCCAAGCCTCTGCCCAACGAGGCTCGCCTTAGAGTTAGGCGTCAGTTTGCCCTTCCTGACGTGGAAGCCACAAAGGTGCCTCAGATGGACTTCTTTGTGAAGTCGCATGCCTCCAATGCAGCAAAGAGCACTGACAGAGAGCTGGCTAAGCTGTAGGCACTGATCAACGATGGCATTGCGCCCATCACGGCCATTCTGACCAAGGGCGACAAGGAGGAGAGCATGTCCGGTGACGAGGTGCTCAAAGCGGCAGAGTCCGCGGCTGAGCTGCTGGGCAATGCAAGTGCCAAGCTGTCCCAACTTAGACGGGAGAAGCTGACTAGTGACTTCAACAAGTCACTGCTGCCTTTAGTAAAGTCAGGCATGGACTTCTCAGAGGCATCCCCAAGACTGTTTGGGGCAGAATTCGCGAAGCTTGCGAAGGAACATGTGGAAGAGATGAAGGCTCTCAAGTCCACTCTGCCGTCGAGGTCCGACAGTCGACCGTTTTTTCGGAGCGGCCCCTCCAGGCGGGGGGGCAGTGGCAGATACAGAAGCAACGAGTTTGCAAACTCGTCAGGGAGTAGACAGTTTGGCGGCCAGAGACTGCCGCCCAGACAAACTTACAGAGGAGGCCAGTTCAAGAAGAACTTCCAAAGGCAAGACCAGCAGAGCAGTCATCCAGCATGATGGCTCAACTGCAGGTAATGGACATTGTGCCATTGCACGGCCCGCAGGCAGTGGCTGGGAGGCTGAAACATTTTGTTGCCAACTGGCGGAGAATCACAACGGACCGCTGGGTCCTGGAGACAGTAAACGGCTACGCCATAGATCTGCACTCAACTCCCAGACAAGCTGGGCCTCCCAGGGAGCCACACTTGGATATGGAAGCAGAAGCTATGCTCGCCTCAGAGCTGAACAAACTGTTAGACAAAGGTGCCGTACGGCGTGTGGAAGAATCCCGGGCAGGATTTGTTTCCACAATGTTCCTGGTTCCAAAAAAGGATGGGGGCCAAAGGCCAGTGGTAAACTTGAAGGCCTTAAACGACTTCGTGGAGACAGTCCATTTCAAGATGGAGGGCCTTCACACTCTCAGAGATCTGCTCAAGCAAGGCGACTGGCTCGCCAAGGTCGACCTGAAGGACGCTTACTTTGCGATCCCAATACGGCGAGACCACCAGAAGTTTCTGCAGTTCATGGCGAAGGGCCAATTGTTTCACTTCACATGCCTGCCGTTCGGGCTCTCGTCGGCACCGTGGGTCTTCACAAAAACCCTCAGGCCTGCAGCAGCGGTGCTGCGTCGCATGGGTGTCCGCATTGTCTGTTACATCGACGATATTTTGGTTCTGGCAGAGACCAAGGAAGTGGCGAGAGAACACGTAGCAGCACTCAAGTTTTTGCTGGAATGCCTGGGGTTTGTGGTGCACCAGGAGAAGTCTATCATGATGCCAGGCCAGACAATAGAATTTTTGGGCACAGTGGTGGACTCTACTGCGATGGAGTTGAGGTTGCCAGAGGCCAAACTCAGGAACATTCGGGCAGAGGCCAGGAGAATGAGGAGAGAGAACTGTGTTCATGCAAGAGCGCTCTCGCGGCTCATAGG